>Ga0255423_10001_pt1 | contig 77347 bp, 68 predicted proteins | sample ANMaggSeSYBR02H3_FD_182659 | JGI IMG/M metagenome (GOLD analysis project Ga0255423, IMG submission 182659) | Sediment cell enrichment communities from methane seep in Santa Monica Basin, California, United Staets - ANME aggregate JGI... | ecosystem: Environmental > Aquatic > Marine > Cold seeps >...
GTGCCTAAAGTTGTGGTACGCCTTCGGCGTGCTATAGATATTCAGGACTTGATTATAACTTCAGTCGGAAATAAAGTAAGCAAAGTTGTATGGTAAAAAAAGTTAAAATTGGCAGCGCCGAAGGCGCATTCCTTAACTTTAGGCACTTATGTCCGCACCGAAGGTGCGCTAATTTATGAGTCTAAAAATCTCATATATGATTTTAAAAGATCTATAGCTTCGTCTTCTGATGAAATTCGTTTTATCGACTCACGGAATTTACTGCTGTACTTTAATCCTTTAACAAACCATCCAAGCCGGCTGCGCATCATAGAACATGCGCGCTTTTCTCCAAAATATCTTACTGACTCATGAACATATTTGACCATCACTTCAAAGCGATGTGTAAAATCTATACAAAACGATTCATTCCCTCTGAAACGTGCTAATACCTGAGCAAAAATCCATGGGTTGCCTATAGCAGCCCTTCCAATCATAACGGCATCACAGCCCGTCTCGTTTTGCATTCTAACGGCATCATCCGGAGTAATAATATCGCCGTTTCCAATTACAGGAATCGAAACAATTTTTTTTACTGATGTTATAATTGACCAGTCTGCTTTGCCACTGAATCCCTGGACAGCAGTTCTAGGATGCACGGCAATTGCATCCACACCGCACGCTTCAGCAATTTCCGCAATCCTGAAAGCACGGGCTCCTGATTTATCCCATCCTGTCCTTATTTTTATGGTAACCGGTATGCTTACCGACTTTCGAACAGCTTTTAACAATGATTCCGCCCTTTCGGGCTCTTTCATCAAAACAACACCGGCACCTGTTTTAACCACCTTTTTAACCGAACAGCCAAAATTAATATCCAGCAAGGCTGCCCCTGAAGATTCAACTATTTTAGCAGCTTCAGCCATTATTGAAGGATCAGCTCCAAATATTTGAACAGATAAAGGCTTTTCTTCAGGTATAGAGTCAAGTATTTGTAAGGTTTTTTTTGATCCGTGCACAAGGCCGTTTGCGCTTATCATTTCAGAGCAGACAAGACCGCAGCCGGCTTCTTTTGATAGAAGCCGAAAAGGCAAATTGGTAATACCGGCAAGTGGAGCCAGGATTACCGAATTATCAAGAACAAGTGAGCCAATTTTCAGACTGTTATGCATGGTTAGTGCTTGAAGCTGGATTGGCATAACAAAAAAGGCAGTTATGATAGCATGGATGAAGGCTGTAGGATCCTACATCTGCGGATACCTTGCATCCACACCCATTTTTTATCCTCTGGCCGGAATCTTTTTTAAGAGAAAGAGACCCTCCAAATAATTTCATCAGAAGATCATTTGGTATGCACGAGCTTTTTGTAATACCGGAGTTTTCAGGAAGAATTGACAGCAATTCTTTCTCGCAACAGGTATGGAGACTGATATTTTTATCAGACAGCTCATCTTTCATTTTCAAAACAATTTCGCTTTTTATTTCAATGGGCGGATCAATGAAAGCAAAGCCCGGAATTTTTGTAATTCTTTTTCGAATCTTATGATAATCATCCATGAAGCTGGTTATACATCTTTTTATGCCATACTTGGAAGCTTTGCTTGAAATATAGTTGAAATCATTAAGATTGTCATGAATCTTTCCATCTTTTGTCTTATAAAAGCAGATAGGATCAAATCTCCAGCTTATACTGCCGGAATCGAAATTCCTGCAAAGATATTCTAGTTGACGAATGCGTTCCTCTAAAGCAGGAACATTAGGTTCAAGCAACGGCTCCTCAGAATTTATGGTAAAATTAAAAAAAACATTATATCCCATTTTTCTAAGCTTTTCTCCAAATCCGCTTTTTATAAAGGGCCCAAAATTTTTCGACCAGAATAAAATAGTATGTACCTTATCCGGAGTGGCCGGCACGATTGATACATGCCTGTTATACGGATTCACCACCTCAAAGCGGCCATTTTTAATTTGTTTCATAAACCACTTCATGTAAAATGCAGGTATATCTGTTTTTCTTGAGGCTGAAATTACTATTTTAACCGCAGAGTCCATCAATAATTAGTAACCGTTCACTTTTTCCTAAGTTATTTTTGAGCGAGCCCTAAGATCCGCCAGAGATATTATTTTGGCCCCACCAGACTCTTTTGGTGTTTCTTCCTTTTTTTTCTGTAATGTATACTTTGCCGATTTTTCCGGACAAACAACAAGTTCCATTCGCACTTTTTTGCCGCTCATTGTAAACTCTTCACCATCAATATATATATCCCTTAAGATCCATGTAACAGAGTAAAGCGGCACTTGAAGAATCAGCAGCTTTACATGATACCAGTCAGGTTTAGCATCCGGCAAAATTGTTTCAATCCTGGCAAAAATAAGCGGCTTGTCTTCAAAGCATAGCAAGACTACATCATTTTCTTTCGCCATTTATAAATATCCTTTTTCCATGAAAGCGCAAAAAATGGTGTTGAAGTTTTAATATCTTCATTATATCTTAAGGAACGTGGACGAAATAACTTCCCCAACTATACATCACAGCTTCAGGCCGCCTTTGTCCGGTCTCAGATCACAAAAATATTGAAATAGCTCGCTATTCCATCAACTTTTGTGATTTGAGATCGAACAAATTCGACCCAAATCTGTGCGCCTACTTGTGGAAGTTAATTCGTCCACGTTCCTAAGGCGTAATAGTTCAGCCACAAAGACACAAAGCAGGGATATTATTTCTCGTTTCTCGTTATGTTTTTTTCACCACGAAGAACACAAAGAAATTATAAAAAGCATTAATTCTAATCTTCGTGCCTCTTCGTCCCCGTTCCTTAGCGCTTCACTGTTTTTTCTTTTAGCTGGCGCAGCTCCTTTTTCATCTGTTGCCACTCTAATGCTCTGTCAATAGAGATCAATATCTGTTCCTTACGGAAGGGCTTGGTGATGCAATCATAGGCGCCTTTACGTATAACCTCTTCTGCCGACTCAACAGAACCGTAAGCCGTGATGATGAGTATTGGAATATGTTTATCTATTTTTCTAATCTCAGCGATAAGTTCCACACCATCCATCCCTGGCATCTTGAGATCAGAAATCAGTAGATTATAATCTCCTGTTTTAATTAATTCCGGCACCTCTAAGGCATTATTGGTGGTAGTAACTTTGTGCTCGGTCTTTTCCCCAATAATCATAGCAAGAAGCGCAAGCATATCAAGTTCATCGTCAACGACCAAAATTTGTGCAGCCATTTCTTACCTCCTGTGTTATATCCGCGGAGCGAGCCTTTGGGCCTGATCAGTCTGGTGTTCACTGTCCAGAGAAGCAACAGGCAAAGACACCTTAAATGTGGTGCCTTTTCTTTCCATGTCCTCTTCTTCAGCCACTGTCTCAAAGCTTATGTCTCCATTATATTTGTTTATTATACCATAACTGACTGAAAGACCCAGGCCTGTGCCCTCTCCCACCTTTTTTGTGGTGAAAAACGCTTCAAATATCTTGTTTCTGTATTCCCGCTTAATACCATGTCCTGTGTCTTTGAAAAGAATTTCTACTTTGTTTCCAGCGCTATTGAGGTTGGTAGAGACAGTCAAAACCCCGCCTTCCTTCATAGCGCTAAAAGCATTGGTAACAAAATTCATGAAGACCTGCTGCAAGTGTCCTGAATCTCCTCTTACTTTTGGCAGATCTTTTGTGAGGCGCTTCTCTAAAGTAATTTTTTCTGTAACCAAAATATTTTTAACCACAGAAATCACTTTTTCAATGTTTTCGTTGACATCAGCAGAGTACTCAATTGCCTCGGGGTGTCTGGCATAGCTCAAAATGCTTTCAACTATCCTTTTACAATTGAGCGCCTGCCTTTCTATGGTTTTGACAATCTCATGGCTCTTGCTGTCAGGCTCCACCTTTTCCAAAAGAATATCGCTAAAACCAAGGATCAGCGCCACGGGATTATTTAGTTCATGCGCCACACCGGCAGACAAATTTCCCAAAGAGGCCAGCTTTTCTGTATTATACATCTGTTCTTCTTCCAGCTTCTTTCCCTTTGTAATATCCCTCGAAATTCCCAGAACAGCAAACACCTTGCCTTCCTCATCCTTAAGGGGCGCAAAGTTGCTGGAAAACCAATACTCACGGTTCCCGACTTCCACCGGATATTTTACGTTTACGTTCTTTTCCGTATTAAACACCTTCCTGATAATACGCAACTGCAACTCCGCGCTTTCTTCAGAAAAAAGGTCGCGAAAAGTCTTGCCGATCAGATCGTCCGGGAAGTCTCTGAAGAAATTAGCCGTGCATCTATTCATGGACAGGATATTTCCCTCTTCATCTACAGTAAAGATCAGGTCCTCTGCACTTTCTACAAGGGTCTTGTATTGCTCCTCTGATTTTTTCAGTTCTTCAAGCGAGTTCTTTAGATCTTGTGTTTTCTTCATTACTTCTGCTTCCAGTGTCTTGGACCAGCGTCGCTCAAAACTTATGATATACACACCCCCCAAAATAATAGCGAGAAAAATGCTGCCCTGGATATAAAACTGGCGGATAAAAACCGAATGGACAGCGTCTTCAACTTCGCTTAAGGGCGCGACCACAGCCACCGACCAGAAGAATTGAGAATGCGTCCGAGGATGAATAGGCGCATATGCGATCAGTTTTTTCATTTCGGTTTCTATGCCCCCGTGCCACCCCGAGGTATACCGCCCGGTTCCCTCCTTACCTTCGAGCATCTTTTCCTTTTGAATCATATTAATCTGGGAAAAAGAGATCTTGGATTTTCTCATGGCACGAACATTAAAGGCATCCTCTCCGATGAACTCTCTGTGCGGATGGTACAAAAACATACCCTTATTGTCTATAACCCAGGCATATCCGGTCTTACCCGATTTTATACTTTTGACGGCATTTTCAACTAAACGTGTAACATCTATCGTAAAAAAAAGCACTCCGGACAAGTTTCCGGTAGCCACAGGATAAGCCTCATCAACGGATTGCTCATAAGTCGCTATGGCCAGGCACATAACAAGTTGGCCGGTATATTCTTCATTCTCTCGTGTAATCTCACCAGCATAAATCCTGTTCTTATTTTTCTTTAGACTGGCCCATTTGTAATAGTCCGTATCTGCAAAACGACCCTGTATCACATGGGACATCCCCCGCTCATCAACAATATAGGCAGTTCTGCCTTTGTGGTCTATAAATCTTATTTCAAGGACACCGTTATCCTTAACAGCAGATAAGGTGGTATTCATACGACTGGCCCAGGATACCTTCTCCAGATACTGAATGGATGGAGAAAGGTTTAACAGCGAAAGTTCTCTTTTAATAAAATCCAGGCTGTTTTCCATCCGATTGGCGGCATACTTTGCTAATACTAATTGCTGCCGGTTAAAATCTTCAGAGATGATCTCTTTCATCTGCCCAGCAGAAAACATGCTTAGACAGAATGCAACCACGAGGAGCACCATAACAAGAATGCCGGCAAGGATAATAGTCCTTCTTATATTATAGTATTTCTCGGAGAAATATGTTTTTTCTTTCTTCATTTTATCCTTACTCGTGAGTCATAAATTTATAGTATAGGAATTTCCATTAACTTTAGGCACTTAAGTTCACCAGCATTTTTTGTCACAAAAATACCAATACGTCAAGGAGCGACAGGCAGAGACACAGTAAAGGTGGTGCCTTTGTTCTCTCTATCCTCATCTTCAGTCACTGTCTCAAAGGTTATCTCTCCATCGTTTTTGGACACCAGACCATAACAGACCGAAAGACCCAGGCCCCCTCCCTCACCCACCTCTCTTGTGGTGAAAAAAGGATCAAATATTTCGTTTCTGTATTCCGCTTTAATACCATGTCCTGTGTCCTTGAAAAGAACCTCTACTCTGTTTTTCGGGCTATTATATCTGGTAGAAATGGTTAAAAGCCCTCCTCCGCGCATAGCGGCAACAGCATTGGTAATCAGGTTCATAAAGACCTGCCGTAAATGCCCTGGATTTCCTTTTGCTCTTGGCAGATCTTCTGCAAGGTTTTTTTCTATAACGATCTTCTCCGTACGTAAGATATCCACGACCACAGAAAATACCCTTTCAAGATTTGCATTGACGTCAGTAGAATACTTGGTCACGTCCGGAGATGCGGCAAAGTTTATAAGGTTTTCAACAATCCGTTTACAATTAAATGCCTGTCTCTCTATGGTCTTGAGAATCTCGTAGCCCTGGGTGCCCTGTTTTGTTTTTTCTAAAAGAAGATCAACAAACCCAAGGATTACCGCCAGAGGGTTGTTGAATTCATGGGACAGGTCAGCCGCCAACTTTCCCAAGAATGCCAGCTTTTGTATATTATACAAATGGTCACCAGTTTTTTTCCATTCGGTGACGTCTCTTTCCAATTCAATCACTCGTATAACCTTGCCCTTATCATCCAATATTGGATAGGCTATGATCCTGGAATATGCAATATTAGGCCCTTCAAAATATATATGAAGCACCTCGGCGGTTTTACCTGTTTTAAATGCATCTTTCACAGGGCAGGGATGATTGTAAACACATGGTTTGTTCAGATGATGAAGGAGCCGATAACAACATCTGCCAATAATCTCATGCCTTGGTTTGCCGACTTTTCTTGCAAACGATTTGTTTATTCCTTCTATTCTGTAATCCCTGTCAACAACCATAATTGCGTCTTTGATACCATCCAAAACACTGTTAAGAAACCTGTTGGCTTCCAACAACCCTTTCATTGAGTTTAATTCATGTTCTTTTTCCATTATGTTTTTTTTACCACGAAGCTCATGAAGAACACAAAGAAATTATAAAAAGCATTAATTCTAATCTTCGTGCTTCTTCGTGGTTTAATTTTTCCTTATAATCCTGACCGTTTCAAAAAGCGCAGTTTATAGCCGTGCAAAGTATAGTTCCCGAACGTAAAACCTGTTTGCCGAATACCTGAAATTCCATTGTTTTCGGCAAAACAGAGTATAGCCGAATAATCCTCAACGTAAACGCTTTTGTTCTTTTTCCGCTACTTTTCTACATCTGTACATCCCTGAATCTCTGCACTTCTAATCCCTACATCCCTATGTCCCTTCACCGCAGGCGCTCAATCCCTTATTCATCAGGTCTCAGTTTCAGATGGCAGCCTTTTTCCAGCCAATAAATACAGATACTTAGAATAGCCTTTTCTGTAACCTCTCTTTTTCGTCTCTTTTTTCATCTCTTCACCACCGTATTCCCCATCATAAACAACAATTTTTATTAGCAATAACAACTAATTATAAATTTCCTGTAACCATCCCATTTTTTGGCCTTTTTTTAATTTCGTACAACTGTCTAAATTATATGGCATTGTTAGTTTTGGATAGTTTTATATATCTCAATACGTTGAAATAATACAATAAAAATTGTTTAAACCTATTCTTATTTAACAATGCCGAAAATAGAAATTGGAAATTTGGCCTTCATGCTTTTGTGCTGTTTTTCCCAATTTCTATTTTCCAATTTCAAGTTTCAAGCCGTGAACGGCTACCTAATCCTTTCTTACCATACAACAGAAATATATTTTGATGCTGATATTATTGGATCGTTCGTAAGGAGTTGCATCTCCATCGAATACGCTGTGCCGGCAATTATTCTGTCGTGTAATTCCGGTATATCGTCGATTTGAAAACTTTTCTCAATAATTAGTTCAGTTATTGGCTCAACATTGATCAGTTTATGATCTGAACAATAAAATTTCACCCCAGTCAGGTTTGTCTCAATTCGCCTCCGTTCAGACAGATAGCCAATTTCGGCCAATACAATTGCGGGGATAAAAATGCCGGCATTATCATTTTCTGCTTCCTCGAAAATAGCCTTAACTTTCTGTGATAGTCTTCGTCGTTCAAGCCTCAACACCAAAGCCATTGTATCCGCGACATAGCTATTGCTCATAAGGATATAATTCCTTATAGTCCTTAAATTCAGCTTCTAAATGCGTAAGAGACGCTTTGTCTAATTCACTCAGTTCCCTTTTAACATTGTCAATTGGCTCCATTCTGCCCTCATTCATACGTTTCGATTTTATAAAGCGTACGAAATCCAATATTTCTCTTAAGGCAGAAATAGATAGTCCCTTTGACTCTTCCAAAATCGTCTTTTCCATTTCCAATTTATTAATTTGTCGATCCAACATTGATAATGGCATATGATCCTCCTCAATCGTGCCGGCACTTCCTAAGCAGGTCCGGCAGGCAAACCGATTAGTCCGGCATCCGAACAGCTCCGTTTTGTTTGCCGAGTACCTGAGATTCAGTTGTTTTCGGCAAAACAAGAGTATGGCCGATCTATCCTGTTATCCTGTCAAATGTTTTTCATCAGGTCAGCAGCGCTATGCGCTGAATGGGATAGGGACAAAGGGACAAAGTGATAGAAAAAATTAACTTATTTTTTATGGGATTTTTGCCAAACGGTTAACTCCCTAAAAGATTCTATCCTCCCCATCTTCCTCCTCTGCATCCCTACATCCCTAAGTCCCTAATCCCTGCACTTCTAATCCCTACATCCCTAATCACTACATCCCTTCGCCGCAGGCGCTCAATCCCTTATTCATCAGGTCTCAGTTTCAGATCATATTTGGAACACTTGGTCTTGTTCTAAAACATGAAAGGGTCTCAATCCCTTATTCATCGGGTCTCAGTTTCAGATGCTTTTTGCTCATTTATTTTCGGAGCACTTGGTCTAATAATGTCTCAATCCCTTATTCATCAGGTCTCAGTTTCAGATAAATTATCTTTCACAGAAGGAGATGAATATTTGTTAGTCTCAATCCCTTATTCATCAGGTCTCAGTTTCAGATTTTTTGGAAAATCCGTTTTCTTAATTTTACAACAATTGCGTCTCAATCCCTTATTCATCAGGTCTCAGTTTCAGATAGTTGTGGTATGAACTCCCTGAGGACAAAATTTTCTATGAGTCTCAATCCCTTATTCATCAGGTCTCAGTTTCAGATAAATAGAAAAAGAGATGGGTCGTTATGTAGACCAAGTAGTCTCAATCCCTTATTCATCAGGTCTCAGTTTCAGATAGCAACCTTTTTTCAGCAAATAAATACAGATAGTTATAATGGCCTTTTCTGTAACCTCTCTTTTTCGTCTCTTTTTTCATCTCTTCACCACCTTATTTCCCATCGTAAACAACAATCTTTATCAACAATAACAAATAATTACAAATTTTCTGTAACCACCCCCTTTTTTTGGCCTTTTTTTAATTTCGTACAACTATCTAAATTATATACACATCTTTGTTTTTAGACACTTCTCCCTTGCCCATAACCCTGATTTCCCTTTCACAGTTCGCACAAAGACAATAGATGCGTACGCTGTCTTCTTTTTCAACGATAATTTTATCTATTCTGCCAGTCATTTTGTCAAGGAGACTTTTATCGAGTAAACATTCAAATACGCTATATTGAACCCTGTCTCCAAAATCCTTGATGGTTTTTGCAAGTTTGGTTTTCCGTTTGTCATCAGGTATATCGTAAGAGACCAGATAAAACATGTGAGCTATATCTCCAGAGCAAATGGAATATATGGACTGCCATTTTGAATGGTTGAAGCCAAATTTTCTGCCTGTAAGCGAAAACACTTTCTAAAGGTGGTATTTTCCTTTGTTTTCGGATGCATGAATTCATGGTTGAGCATGGTTTCGTATTCTGTAAAATAGCGCTTTAATGCCTCACGTTTCAGATAAACCCCGGCGCCTTTGGGATTTGTGTAAAAATCTTCTTCCCCGACAATTCGATTATTTATAAGATTGAGTGTAAAACGGTCAGCTATCGGCGCCCGGAATTCTTCAATAAGGTCAGCAGCAAGAGATGCTCTGCCGTAGTCAACGCTATGAAAGTAACCAAGATAGGGATCAAAGCCAAGTCCGTCTAAAAGTGATGATATTTCATTGAATATCATTGTGTAGCTTAAAGAAAGTATTGCATTAACAGGATCGGTTGGAGGACGTTTGTTTCTGCCCGTAAAATTGAACTCACCAAGTATCATCTTGCCGAATGCACTAAAATAGGTTTTGGCTGCTCCTCCTTCAAGTCCCAAAAGTTGGTCAATCCGATTTGCCGATTTAACGTTTTCAAGTGATGTTTTTAAAGCAGCAGTTTCTGATTTAAGAGCAATATCAGGATGATTGTAAGAAAAATGACGGATAACATTAAGCGCATTATTGATTTTTCCAGTTACAATTTTAATAGACAACCTCAGCCTGAATTCATTATCAGCGTACTTTTTGAACTGTTGGACACGTAGCGTAATATTTTTTGTAGCCGGAGAAGTTATCTGGCCTATCAGTCTTCCTCTTCGCGAAAGAATGGCCATCTCAATACCATGCTCAAAAAGTTCATGCACAGCCTGTGTGGTAAACTGAACATTTCCGAAGATAAGAACAGCGTCTATCTTGTGGCATTGCACATCAAGGAGGATTTCATCCTGCTTTTGCACAATCAGGCGATCGCCGGTCTTGCGGAGGACTGAATTTTGTTCTGTAAGGTAAAGGTTTGCCATTTTTTTATTTTGATTTTTTTACCACGAAGCACACGAAAACCACGAAGAAATTATAAAACCATTCGTTCATAAGTTGACTCAAGCAAGCCTGGTCCTAAATGCCGACGCACTTCTAACGCACATCCAATAACTCGATTTGATAATTTATCAAATTCCATTCTTCGTGTACTTCGTGTACTTCGTGGTGTACGTGCTTTTATTCTGGTTTTTTTACCACCCCTTGCTCTTTTTGAGAAGATAGGCATCTATGTTAAATGGTTTTGGATAAAACAGAACTTTACGATTTTTTTTCTGAACTTCAAAGGGCTTCATAACCATACTTTTTAGAAATATGACACCAAGATACTTGAATCCCTGATCAAAAGTTGTGATCTCTTCTTCATCTAATTCCAAAAAAAGTTTTTCAGGAACCTGTTTTGACAATTCCAACCCTTTTTCCGCATCTTCCTTCTTTTTGCAAAGGATGACATAATCATCAGCGTAACGAATATATTTGTATCCTTTTTGCAATAATTCTTCATCCAATTCGTCCAGAAACAGGTTTGCAAGGATCGGTGAAATCGGAGAACCCTGCGGAATACCTTTTTGGCATACTTTCAAGGATGTCCCATCCCAAATTTCTGCCGCCAGCCACAGTTCGATAAGTCTTTGGATATTCGGATCATGTATATATGACTCTGTTGATTTACTAGCTTCTCAAAAAAATTGACACAATATGTAGTATGCATAAGACGAATCAACCACAATGCCTTGTGTCTTGATTTTCAAAATCGGAGTAAATCAACAGAGTCATATATCGCCTGAATTTTGCAAGAAGGAGTTTGTGATCCACGCTGTCAAAAAAGGCATCAATGTCTGCATCAACTACCCAACGATATCCTTTGTCATAATAGTCTGTTATCTTATAAACAGCCTGTTTTACCGACCGTCCTTTTCTGTAAGCAAAACTGCACTCTTCAAATTCTTTTTCCAGCACAGGTCCAATTATCTGTAAAACAGCGGTCTCGACAACTCTATCCCTGACAGCAGGTATGCACAATATCCTTGGCTCTCCATTTTTCTTTTCAACCAGTATCTTCATAAGAGGAAGGGGAAAGTAAATTTGTCTTTCCACTTCATCCTGTAATCTTGCAAGATTCAGATCAAGATTTTTTTCAAACCGCTCAATGGTCACGCCATCCACACCCGCACAGCCATGGTTTTCCTTGACGTGCTGGAAGGCGGAAGAAAGTAAAGAATGATTGATGCTAAATTCTTTCATTATCAATAAGGATTGTGGTCAAATATTATCACATCGCCGGTTACAGGCGACCGGTATGTCAGTTTTTTTGCCTTGCCATGAAGGGCATGAGCGACTGATAGATAGAGCCAGACAGGAGCTTTGCCTGTGAGGATTATTTCGTTCCCTTCGCTGGCCTGCTTGAGAGCTTTTTCGATGTATGTTGGCAGAGCGGAAAGTTTGGCGGTATTGGTGAAAAATGTGGCGAGGTCAATGATGTTCATATTCCCAATCCGCTTGTGTCAGCGGAAGCAAGATAAACATCATAGCCGCAAACATTCCATGGCTCATTCGTTTGAACATACTGAGCCTCAATTTTACGATTGAAGGTTACTGCCGCTGCTACAACGCTGGTTACTTTTTGGCCGCCCGTAAAATCGATCATAATCTCTTTTTCAGGTCGATTTTCTTTCAAATATTTTCGAATTAATATCCACAGGGCCTCAGACAAGTCATCAAAACTTTCAAAATTCAATCCCTGGGTGGGATCAGCGATCTCAGAAGAGGCTGGAATCAGCTTGTGTTGGTCTTGATCAAATAAGGAATAGGAGGAAACATCCTGAAGTTGTTTATATCGCTTACAGATATATAGTAACCAGTGCGCCTGAACAATAGATTCCCTTGAACAAATAAAAGATACGGTATCTAATACCTCTGAATGATGTTTTAGGCTTCGCAGGGGCATTTCCCAACGCCATCCGGGTGGATTTGCTTTTTTAAACGCAACCATTGCATCAATGTCTTTATCCAGATCATCTGAAAGAATCAATCCATCCGGTATCCCGTTTATGTAATTGTATCTCCGCATATCAAGATCTGAAACAAAAAGTATAAGATGCTTTTTCGGCTCCGGCGATTTATTTTCAAGGTATCTGGTACGAGGCCTGAAAAATGCGCGCCTCTGCCGGTAAAGCACCAGCACCATAAAACTAAAAAAGAAAACATGGCCAATTCGTAATATTGAAATATGTCCCAACTTCCAAACAGTCCAGATGTCGCAAGGCTCCCAAAGAACATTAGATGCTAAATTTGCGCTAAGCACAGTAATAGCCGCAACGAGCCACGGCAAAAATTCCCTAAGTTCCGAACATATCTGTTTTATTTTCTTACGCATCATATTGTCTTTCTGTTATCCGTAAACAGTTACACGGTGCGCCGCGAAGCATTTGTTCCCAATAAAAACAAACCACTTTTTTACCTTGGCAACCCTGTCTTGGCTTTACTATTTCTTTGCATTACCCTCTCCAAACATGAATTCCGGCCATCTTGCGGGATCATCGATATTAAGATTCTTCAAGAATTTCCTTGATTTTTTGAACCTTGATCCGTTGTTTTTTTGAGCAATTCTTCTTTTTCCATTTCCCGCACGCTTCCCAGTATTTCTTAAGAGCCATGGCGATTGCTCTTTTATTCTCCTCAGAAAACTCATCAATTTTGTTGTATATTTCAACTACTCGGTTCTCTAAAATTGATGAATCGCCAAGCTCTGCCAAAATGCGTTGCTCGGGTGTCATGGCTTCAAGTTCTGCTGCTCTTTGTTCTTTTGCTTTTCTTATTTCTTCCTCTTGCTGTTTTTCCTTTTGCCGCCCGTCTTGTTCCTGCTTCTTTTGCAAGAGCAATTCTTCCTGTTTTCTTTTTTCTTCAATCAATGCCTGATTTAGGTTGTTTTGGAAAACAGCTTCATCGACTTTTAGCTGTTTTTCCATGTCCGGGGTTAATGGATTTAAGGCAGCCCATCCAAATGGCGAAAGCAATTTATTGTGATTAGGATTTCGAAATTCAGAGGCAAGCCAGATTGTAGTTGAATGATCTTTAAAAGTTTGATTGTGATTTCCTAACTTTATTTTGATGTCTCGGTATTTTTCTATGGTAACCGATTCAGCTCCGCTGTGACGGCCCACTCGAATCAATGTAATATCTTTCACTCTATGTGTTTCAGGAGAAACGACTTTGATATCATTTAATTCACTATCTTCACGACTTTTCTCTTTTCCATAAAAAAAATGAGAACTTTCCAAAAGATTTTTTAGCTCAATAGCACAACTAACGGCATCCCGAGTCTGCGGGGCATTCACAATGATCTCACCGACAAATAATGAGCCTGGCTGAATGATTTCCAAAATCTGAGCAAGACGTTTTGCTTCGCTATCAGACATTTTCTTTTTTTTGTTTACAGCGTAACAAATTTTTGTTTTTATATCTCCTACGGGCATAAAATCAGAAACTTTTACTAATCTGAAAGGATCTTTATAAATCTTTTCCTTATTAGAAACCCTGTCTAAATGCAGAAGCTTTTCTTCCAATTTCTTATGCGCTTTTATTGAGGAATAGTCCCTGTCCTCATTTGCCAGACTATTAAGATAAGCTGTACGAAGCGCGCCTTTTACAGCAGAACCCGGGATATAGGGTCTTTGGTCAAAAGCGCAAAATGCGGTTCGTTCAATTTTGAAGTTATTGAGTTCCTTTTTGATTTTTTGTGTGGGCAATTTCAATACCTGATTATAATGATCCAAAAAACCATCGCAAATTTTTACAGAGCGTCCCTGTGCAGGACGATTTTGAAAAAACTTATAGATTTCAAGAATAGATTCAATGGTTCCTTTTTTGCAGATAGCTGAAAATTTTTCCCTGTCAAACCGGCTTAGTTTTGCAATAAATAACAGCGGATCAAAAATTATCAGGCAATTTTTGTTTCTATCCACCACAAATCCTGTAGGTTCATAGACTTCATCACAGCCGATATGAATAGGGGAAAAGTTTTGCAAACAACATTTTATTCTTTTGTTTTCCATATCAATATCAATGCTCCAGTTTTAGCGGCAAATAAGGCGCGTATCCCTGAACAACACTGCATGGTTCCGCCTTTGATACGCCGGTAACAGCTCTGCCAATATAGGATTTATCAAAAATACTTTTGTCATTAGGGATGAAGATCGCTCCTTCATCAGCCATTACCACCGGATTTTTAAAAGGATTTCCAGCAGTTGCCAGACGGTCTCCATGTTTTCCAAAGCGGATAAACGGGGTAAAATACATTTTTTCAAATCTGTTTTTTTCAGGCACACAGGGAGCGAGCAAATAACATGCATTGGCATCTTTGGGGACTGCAACATTAATCTCTTTTGATTGACATACTGCAAATCGTCCAAGGCCAATGGAGGCATCCCTTCCAAAACCAAATTTGCCAATATTCTCAAGTCCTTTTTTGATCTGATCAATATCAGTTATGTTTTCATCAATTAAAACAAAAAGTACAAGTTTTGTTCCAGGATAATAATAGATGTTTTCTTTGGGATAAGGAGCAAAATTGTCGTCGCCCGTAGTTTGGGTCAGCCTGTTAATGGTATTATGAGTTTGTGAAAAATGACTGATAAAACTTTCGTATTCTGCAGCTTCTATTATTTTTCGTGTTTTCTTGGTTGTAACAGCAGTTACTTCATTTAACAATTTCTCGTTATTTAGAAAGCAGGTATCTTCAAGGTCTATTTCCAGGTTTTCGCCCAATAACATCCATTTTTTTATTTTGTTCTCTTTCATTTTTTTGTAATGTTCTTCTCCGCTGTTTTCATCAGAAGGAAACAACCATGAAAGCGGAATATCGGGACGTTTTAATGCATAATGGGTGCTTTCTTTTTCAAGTTTGGGAAAAACCGACGAAAACACAGCAAATGGGCGTTCGTCATAAACAGACAAAACATGTTCAAGACCACCGTCAACCAGGGAAGGATCATAGGCAACCTGCCAGCAAAAATGTCCAAACAAAGTATCGCCTTTTAATGTTGTTCCAAACCCTGACAGGGGACAAATGGTAATTTCATAGAATTTCAAGGCATCCTCCTTTTACCGTGAAGTTTTCTGACCAAATTTTTCTCGAATCTCATCGTCATAAAGCTCAAATTCAATCTTTCCGTATCCGCGGCTCCCGCTTCCTCCCAGTGTATCCATTTGCAAAAGGCTTAAACCATCTATCAAAAAATCTTCCAGTTCTTCATCATTTTCCATTATTTTGAGTGTAACGCAAAAATCAAATTCAACCCCTGAAGGTACACGTTCGATAAACCGAGGGCTTTCTGCCGTTCCCTTGATCCGGTGGATAGAATTTTCCGATTTTACTTCAATCAACGACCATTGATTCTCAGTGGCCTTTTTTTTCCAGTCTTCATTTAAAAAAGCATCGGCAAAGGAAACTCTTGTTGGTCCGAGTTTTGCCAAGTCTTCATCATCAGCGGCACCACTTGAACCGAATAGTCTCAGGATTTTTTCGCCATCCTTCTTTTCTTCGTCATTGCATTTTTTAAGATCAGAAGGAGACAAAGGTTTGCCACCACTTTTTTCCATCAGCCCGCTTTTCATTTCTAGAAGAGAGCGCACCTTTCCTTTTAAGGAAGATCCGGGAATAAACGGCTCTAAAGTATGAGGATGTTTGATTACAGGATTATCCGTTCCTCCAATCTTCATTTCCATATCGCCGGCACCGATATGAAGCCCGCTTTTTAAAGTAATTTTCCCTTTGATTTCCTTTATAGTTAAAAGTTTCATTTTGTTTCTCCCTTATCAGTTATTGGGACCATGTAGCCGATAAAAGCCCATGAATGCCTCAAAAAAATTACAAAAAACGTTCAAGTCTTCCGGTCTTTCAATCTGATTGACAGACTCTTTGATAAAACTCATAAAATTTTTTGAGATCAATTTTCGCCCTTGAGCATAAGCGGCTTTTGCAGTCAGCATGTGAACCATCGAAATGATATTATTCCAATCATCTTGTTTGGTTTTTGCTGTATGGTTGAGCCGAACCGCCTCATCATAAAACTTTCTGATCTGCGTCCTTTTGTTAGAATTTTTGGCAGTTTCGATATCTTCCTTGGTCGTTATTGCTAATTCTTCTGCCTTCTTAGAAAACAATTCAGGATCAAGAAGTTTTTCTTTTCTATCCTTCCACAAAACAATTTTTTCCATCCCAAACACCTCCTATCTGTGATTATACAAAACATTCCAGAGCGGTATCCTCAGCCTGCCTTCATGTTGTTTCAGCCATTTGACCATGCAAGCTGTCAATTCGTCCACAATCTCTCTGCGTTTTTCTTTAGTTTCTATTTTTTTCCCTATATTTCTCTCAGCAAAATAATAAAACAATGCTCTCCATTTAAAACAGTTCATATCATCTATGGATATCGGCCTTTTTTTTCGTGCCAGTTTTTCCATTGCTGCCATGCTGATAAACTCGTTTAGGCGGTGAAGCATGGATTTGGTGAGCCATTCATTTTGAAGCCATGTTTCAAATTTTTCCCGAATATTTTCAAGCTCTTTAACTTCATCCCATGTTGCTGTTTGAGAAAACATAGTAAGTCGATTTCGTCCTTTTGATTTTGATTTTTCAAGCGCGGCTTCTGCTGAATTAGCAATATTGTTCAAGGGCGTGTGGGCTTTATAAAGGCTGATACCTGCTGAAAAATGGGTGTTTGGATTTCTGCATACATAATTGCTAAAAGTTTTGTGCAGGATAAGCGATAATTCATAAATTCTGTTCCATGGCCCAATCAAAAACAGATCGTCTCCACCCGCAAAAACTGTGTAGATGTTTTCAAACCTCTTATCAGTCATAAATAGATGGGGTAGATAAAGAGCAAAATAATAATTGAGCTGGCGACTTAAAGCAGCCAATCTGGAAATGGTGTATTTTTGTCTTTCAAGTCCGCACCCCATGAGCATGCCAAAATAATCCACATCTGCTTTTAACGCTCCTAAAGCTTCAACACCTGAAAGGTTTCCAGCCTCATTATTTTTATCAAGGGCATTGACTGCAATATGATTAAATGTTTTGGGATCTTCAGGATGTATTTCCTCAATCATTTCCTTTTGCTTTGCTTTTGATTTGGCAGCCAACAGGCTTTGATAATTTTCTTTATCCTCTTTGTCATAAACCGGCACATAGCTGTTAATGATTTTTTTGCTGACATCTTGCGGTGGTACGTTATCCTGATACAATGAAATATCCCAGTATTTGAATATCTGCTTGCTGTCTAACGGGTCTTTGGCGTCAGAAGATGAAAACAAAAGCTGGTATTGTCCAAAGACAGGTTCCATAAGCTGGTTTTTGTTACCGCTTATTTTTGCATCTTTTGACGCGATAATAATTCTACCGTTCTTTACCAATTGTGTTCCGATGAAAACATGATCCCTGCATAACCTACAAACCGGTCCGATTTGATCTGTTGACAATGTATAATCTGTTTCAGGTACAGAAGGACGTTTTCCGCAAAGAGGACACATAGGATGTTTCAGTTGATTATTAAATTGAGCCAAATAGCCTGCAATAGCGCCACCGTGCCGGTCTAAATCAATTTTTGAAAATTTATTCTCCTCCATACAACTGCCCATTTCTTCCCACAAATCCATAAATTTTTCAGTAGAAAAGTCTTTATATCCAGCAGCCACAGAAGAAAAACCAATAGAAACTTCACCAAACGAAATATCCATCAACCATTCATTAATGTCTTGTTTTGTTTTTTCAATGGCTGACAGCGCCTTATCTGTATTTTGCGCAAGAATCGTAAATTTTCCGGCTGCATTCAAAATAACGGAAACAGGCGGAAGTCCGATTTTTCTGCAAAGTAAATCAGCAGCCAGTTCTGAAAGAAGTGAGATATAAAATGACCTTCCCCGCAAAAGTTTGGAACGGTATTTTCGCGTATCCCCATAATCAGCAAAAATAAAATCCTGAATTCCATAAAAATTTCCGCTGATCATGAGAAATTTTTGATTTTCTCCATTTTTTATCGACTCTGCATCAAGGCTCTCCGTTTCTTTGTGATAGAGATAAATAGCTGTTGCAAAAGCAGAAGTCAGTCGGCAATGATCATACAATGACACATCAGACACAACACTTCCCGCCCTTGCCGCAGGTATTGCAGAAGTATAGACCATTGCCAGGCTTTCAAAATGGTCGAACCAGAGAGTTAAATTTTCATCTTTATGACGAAGCATCTTTAAATCTTGTATAAACCCGTCAAAAAGCTTTCTGTATTCTTTTATTGCATCATCTTTTTGGATTTTGCTTTTTTCTTCAGGGAAAATACTGACCGGGGATAATGGCTTTAGAGGATATACATAAGAAAAAAGTTTAAGGTCGTCCATTCCCGGCTTTTGCAATTGTTCAAACAAGGGCAGCAACCTGGTTTTTTTATAGCTTTGAATTGAGATTTTTTCACTTTTGTCAAATTCATCGCTATCCATACCGCTTGTCAGCCAGTCAGCAACAGCGATGATCTGTTGCATAGGAGTCTCCGGGTTATGATGACCAGCCGCAAGCTTTATAAATTTATCACCCTCGCCCCACCCGCCGCTATTGAATTCATATGGTAAATCATTTTTCAAATATTCAATAAAAGCCGCTGTATAAACAGCATGATGATGGCTGTGTTGACCGTTTCTAAATGGAAGATAGCTGCTGTTATCGTTAATGTATTGTTCGGTAACCCCCAGAGCTTCCTTGTCGGCAAGCTTTCCAATATCGTGGATAAATGCGGCTATGGCGATCTTTAAGGTTGTATCATCCATGTTGAACTCCATTTTGGTTTTAAAATCTTATCTGATTATAGATGCAGGTTGCCACCAGCTATTTCACACAACACCTTCCTATCCCGCACAATCTTTCTCACAACAAAAACTTACAAACTTTTTTATACAACATTAACCGGCTGAGGAAGAGCTTCAGGTGTGATCGAATTCAAAGCAGGAAACTGTTTGAGCGCATTAGATATCGTTAAGAAAGAACATTGCAGAATATTGTCATTGGTTTAGGCAATACTCGTCAAACCGTCACTATTGTTTTTCATCCATGGCAAGTTCTTTCTTTACGATATCTTATGCGTGAGTTTTTCCTGGTTTGAATTCGATTATACCTGGAGCGGTTATCTTTACACCTAAGTTGAGCGATTTTTTGGCTCAATCTGCGCTCAACATCAGTATTTTTGCGTAAATCTAATTATCATCGCTTGCTGGCATGTAAGATAGTAAGACCAATTATAGATTCACCTTCATAGCGTATAATTATGTCATCATCTGTTAGCTCACTATCTGTAGCATGACTCGGTTTTTTGAAGTTAATATAAAGCACGTCAGCTTCAGAATCGTAGGATGACCACAGATATCCCTTTGGAGAATGTTTCACCGTTGGAATTAATTTTAGATAATCTTGAACCGCTATTTGGACCATACCTGTTTCCTCATCTCCGCCCTCCAAAATTTTAAACGGATTTGCTATATTTTCCAATACTTCCAAACGCATTCCTGCCAATTCGCAATGCTCTTCTGTGATATGTGACCATCTTTCATCTGTTAAACGGATAGGAATTGCGTTTTGAGATAGAACAGTTTCAATCATGTTATTATTATTACAACCTATCAGGGGAGAAGACACATTTTTTGCACAAGAAGATCAAGAAAACAGAATATCCCCCAATGAAATACACCTATCTTCCGATACCGATATTAAAAATCAATATCTTCTTTCCCTGTACCAGCCGTTCTTGCGGCGTGCATAATTCACCCACTGTTGTTTTAGGGTCAAAAATCACTACGTATCCCTCATTGGCACGCTCGGTTAAAAGATATTTGCTGCAAAGCTGATCAATCGCCTTTTCAGCAGTTCTTTCAAAACTTGAACGATTTATTTTGGTCTCGACAATGTATTTTCTGCCTTGATAGGTCAACAGAATATCGATTCTACCTAATCCAGTTGAAACCTCAAAACTAAGTTCCCCTTTTCCTTGTTCCACAAACTGATACAGCCAGGCAGTAAGCAAAAATTGTCCTGTCTTTTCGTATGGCTTTTGGCTTGCATAAAAGGCATTTACACCTATCTGCATGATGTATTCCTCAAAATCAGAAAGGATGGCTTCCATGTTCAGAAGTCCGTCAGGTCTAAAGTAGCCCCGAACAGATACATCCACAATTGCCCCGGATTCCCGAAAAAAGGTCTTGGTAAACCTTTTTTTATAGACAGGGTTGCTTACCCTGATATTTTTTCCTTCCGCCTTGATCAAACCATGTGTCAAAAGAAGGGATTGCTCCTCATCGCCAGGGATGTATTCAACCCCATCAAAAACAATATTTATAAAAGTCTCTTTGTATTGTTTGGCCTTTTCCGAGATATTATCAAAATGGCTGTTTTCTTCATACAAAAGAATTTCAACGGCTTTTTCCACATCTTCAGCAGTAATCGGATCTGTGGTTTGCGGTTTTATATCAACTGTCAGAATAGTTCCAAGCCGGTTTACCAGCCAGGGCTGTCCGGCTGTTTCATCAAATACTTTTTTTACAGATTCTTCCGTAAAGACCTGGTTTGTCTCTTCTGTGTATTGAGCATAAAGATCACGGACATTTTTCAGGGTAAATGGGGGGAGTTTGACCTGATCTGCAATGTTAAAAGGGGAGACACCGCCTACAATCAGTTTGGTGATGTTGCGTATGCCAACTAAACCTACGGAATATAGAGCTTTATCTGTACGTTCTTTATATTTTTGATACAGCTCTCTTAAAGTTGTCAGAAAATTTTCCAGTTCGTTTATTGGAATGCCATCGAATTCGTCTATAAAGATAACAATTTTTTTGAATTCAATTATACGGTTTAATTCCTCAAACAGTTCACTTAATGAGATATGATCTGTCAGATTATGAGAATCCAGGCATACCTTTACAGCATCCCGTTTCGAGCAGTTTACAGCATTCAGTCTGTTTATAAGCTGGTTGTATACCTCTTTTTGAATTAACTGATAAAACCTTTGCCTGTCGACGTTCTTATATGCCTGAAAACTAAGAAATATAGATACATAGGCTGGATCTTTTTCGAGTTTTGAGCTAAAACCTTTAAAAAACGTAGTTTTGCCGCTTTGTCTTGGGGCAAATATAGAAAAGTATCTTCCCATATCAACCATTGTTTTGATATCCTGGTTCTTTGTATTAACAACATTTTCCAACTCAACATGGTATGACATTTTCGAATCAACTGTCCCGGAATCTTCAAAAATCCGTTTCGGTTTGCTGTAATCTATAGTCACGCCTCTACCCTCCTTTATTCTCTATCCTGTACCTACCCAACCCAAACCCGCTTCCCTTCCCAACATGCACATATTCCCCCAGCCTGATATACGGCCAGAACTCAGCTAACTTACCTTTATATGTGATCTCACCCATAAATCCGCCCATCTTCATCCGGGTTTTCTGCCGATTGGAATACCGCTCCCATTCGTGCCAGTAGAGCGTACGTTTGACGGTTTTAATATCCCTGGCTCGCTGAATAAGATCTTTGAATCCGCTGTCATCTATCCTGTGGTTGCAGTGAAAATATGAAAGGAGCGATATACGGCGGAGCAAGCTTCTGAAAAAGACATGAAATTCGAGCTCTTTGGTCAGGCTGTTTTTATACTTGATTCTTGTGGGGGTAATAAAGGAAATGCTGATTGCAGGGGGAGGCAAGGGATGGTTTATAAGAATGTCAGACCATTGTATCGGAGGATTGGTTTGAGTCAGGAGTTTTGTGTCTCCGCTGTAAATGACTCTTTTTTTCTGGAGAGAGTTACCTTTGCTTTCACCGCCTTCATCGGTTACTTCCCTCAATTCATATTTTCCCCTGCCTTTGCCGATTCCAATACGGCCAAGCTCTTCAAAGGCATAGATGAAATAGGGTAGATAGTCTGTTGCCCTGCCGATCAGGGTGAGGCCGAATGAGAAATCTTCACCTTCTTGATAGGATTTACTGCTGTTCGTAAATGGTTCAAGGATAAATGGATGAGGAGCTGCGGTGTACTTTCGCATTATTTTAGCATCAGCCGGAATGGGTGTTTCAAAGACATAGGCGTATACACATTGGCCCCGAAAAAGACAAGCTGTGCATTCCTTGCCTTTGAAGGCACAGATAATGCGGCGAAATGCATGGCCGAATCCGCCGCGGAGAGTGGAACCAGCGTAAGAGGGAAGAAGGATGGTTGTTTTGCATCTGACGGAAAAGGTAAATCTGGAAAAGTAGAATTTCTCCAATCGGCCGCTCCATTATATTACTGTTTCTTCAAGCTCTTGTATAGGGTGCAGTTACTCTCATCTCCCGAAAAACAATAAATATTTCAGACAGGATTACAGGATTGACTTGATTTTATAAAAAATAGAGTTAATGCAGATCCTGTATATCATAAATTCATAAATAATCTTGTTTATCCTGTAATCCTGTCTAAATAATATGCTCCGTTTGGGAGAGAAGAGTATCTGCGCCCTTTTGTATACGCTCTTCAATTTTGCTGATTAGTTCCCGAACGTAAATATTACCGTTTTCGTGACATATCCCAAATCTCAACAGCGCTGTGCGCTGAAGGGGTTAGGGACAAAGGGACAAAGTGTTAAAAGGAATTAACTTATTTTTTGTTGTAAGCTTCCGATTAACGCATTCAACATCTTTTTCCTCTACAGCCCTACATCCCTGATCACTACATCCCTACGCCGCAGGCGCTCAATTCCTTATTCATCAGGTCTCAGTTTCAGATATTTGTTAGAGGCGAGATTATACAACGAGGTATTGGGAGTGTCTCAATCCCTTATTCATCAGGTCTCAGTTTCAGATAGCAGCCTTTTTTCAGACAATAAATACAGATAGTTAGGAACGTGGACGAAATAACTTCCCCAACTATGCATCACAGCTTCAGGCCACCTTTGCCCGATCTCAAATCACAAAAATATTGAAATAGCTCGCTATTCCATCAACTTTTGTGATCTGAGATCAAACAAATTTGACCCAAATCTATGCGCCTACTTATGGAAGTTAATTCGTCCACGTTCCTTAGAATAGCCTTTTCTGTAACCTCTCCTTTTCGTCTCTTTTTTCATCTCTTCACTACCTTATTTTCCATAGTAAACAACAGTCTTTATTAACAATAACAAATATTTACAAATTTCCTGTAACCACCCCCTTTTTTTTGGCTTTTTTTAATTTCGTACAACTATCTAAATTATATGGCATTGTTACTTTTGGTTGGAAATTTGGCCTTTATGCTTTTGTGCTGTTTTTCCCAATTTCTATTTTCCAATTTCAAGTTTCAAGCCGTGAACGGCTATAGTTTACTCGACATAATGTTTCTTGATGAATTCCTTGATATACCAATCTACAACAGCATCATTAAACAGAGTCATGTCCAATTGTTTGGTGAATGCGGTCAACTTGGCCATTACACCCAGTTTTTTCTCAATACTAGCTCTGTCATACTTGGTCACCCTGCCATCCAGGACATCGCCGGTCCTTTCAACATGAAAGTCTATCTTTTCTAAAATTTCCTTTATGAGCCGAGTCCTTCTGGCTCGTCTGTCATGGGATGCCCCGCCACCTTTAAACAAGAAACGGATATAGTTATCATTGATGCGGTCACCTGCATACGCCTCGAGGGTCTGCAGATGATAACCGAGCCTGATACTGAAGTTCATGTATTCCCTGGATACTACAGCAAAGCTGGATTCAGATAATGACTTCTCGGAGTTGGGTTGCATAGCGGTACTGGCAATTACACTGAGCAGGCCTTTTACATTTACAGGTGGGGGGCCCGGCCATTCTATAGCCATCATCCCTTTTAGGAGAGCCCTCATGGGGATGCAGGCAATATTATCGACTGTAATCTTCTTGTCTGAACCGTTTTCCACACCACCACCCAGGTCTATCACACGTATATCAAGAGGAAGCTTGACTACCAGTTTCACTGCCCCGCCCTTCCTTCGATGTGCACCTTCACCGAGCTTGAACATTTCATTCATCGCCATTTCATGGGCAAACCGGGTTATGTCATGAAAGGTTTCACAATATTGTGGACTAAATTTCTCATCCTCGGGATAGATAAGGTTTAGAGGGACTATGCTCCGCAAAACACCTCTTAACACCTCAAAAACCGCGGTATCCTTAAAAGTGTTATCTTTTTTTCCTGCCTCAATAAGTTGCTCTATACGCCCCTCATAAATATTTCCATTAATCGCATCAACGGTGATTTCCTGGCCGGCTTTCAAGGTCTTCATGGCTATCTCGGCATTAAGAATGGTGGGCACACCATACTCTCTGGCAATTGATGCCATATGGCCTATAGGGCTTCCTACATCTGCAATAATAGCGCCAGCCTTATTCATGGCGGTCACAAATCTCGGAGAGGTGTGTCTCGCTACGAGAACAGCCCCTTCCGGGAAGCTCTTTAATTCTTCATCATTGGTGACAAAATGTACTTTTCCGGCGCCAACACCCTTGCAGGCAATTTGCCCCTTATTGATCAAAATCTTATGGCCCGGTAAAGATCTGGGAACAGGCATGCTCGGTTTTCCCGTTATAATCCGAAGTGGTCTTGCCTGCAAAATCAGAAGGTTATCATTCAAATCAAGCGCCCATTCTATATCCTGTGGCTTCCCATAGTGTTTCTCAAGTACCAGGGCATATCCGGCAAGGGTAGTTACTTGTTCATCGCTCAGACACGGCATTCGTCTTATATAATCCGGCACCCTGACATCTATTGCGCCCCCTTCAAGGCCGCATATAAGCATAAACGGCTGCACGGGTTGGTTTTTTTCCAAAATGGGCATGGGAATATCCCTTGAGACCACATAACTATGCGGTTTTACTATACCATCAACAACATATTTCCCCAGGCCCCAAACCCCATTGATTATGATTCCCCGCTTGCCTTCATCCGTGGGATCACGCGAGTACACAACCCCGCTTGCCTTGGCATCAATCATTTCAACCACCCCAACGGCCATAACCATATCTTCCACATGGAAGCCTTTGCTTTTACAATAGAATATGGCCCTTGAGGTAAACAGACTGGCGATAATCTCAACATATGCTGAGACTACGTCCTCCGGCGCAACGTTAAGAGCGGTCTTGTATTGCCCTGCAAAGGTAAATTGGGTATCCTCATGGATGGCGCTGCTCCTGACGGATACATAGAATCCGCCGGCCCTGTGACCTGTCTTTCTCTTTAGTTCAAAAGCGGCATCTAATATGCTTTTTTCTAAATCAGGGGGGACGCCGGCATTCAGAACCAGGTTTTGCGCAGCCTTGCTTGCGCTGGTGAGATCTACCAGACTATCTGTATCTACCGAAGAAATATCAATCTTATCTCCCAACTTATTATAATCCATAAATTTTTTGAAGGCATGGGAGCTTATACAAAAGCCCTCAGGGACTGGGAGATTAACCCTGTTTTTGATTTCCCCTAAATTGGCATTCTTGCCACCTACACTGCGTACCATATCTTTTGTTACATCTTCAAAAGGTATGGTGAAATCCGTTACCGGAATCTCGATATTTTTGATAAGGGTATCTTTGATTCCAGAGTTAATTCTTTCAAATGCATCATAAAGGCCAAGATATTCTCCGTTTGAGAGGCTATTGAGATTTTCTATGAGACTCTGAACCTTTTCTACCAGGATATCACACCTGGAATCAACATAATGCATGTCAAAGATATAATCTCCTGAGAGCTTTTCCTCCATATCCGCCTGTATCTCCAGGATGGAGTTGTTATCGACGAGAAGATTCTGAAAGCAATCGTATCTTTCTTTGAATGACATTTTATCAGGAGGAGATGCTTTGGGAATGTCGGCCTTCTTAAACCTGATTTTTTTAAATATGTTTAATAAACTACGCACTTGATCCCCCACTTTCTCTTTGTTATCTGTCTTAGGGCTCGGTCAAAAATAATTTGGACATTTTCAAGACTTAAGAATAAACGTTGCAATCTCATGAAATATATCATGCATTTTCACTACTCCTGCTATCTTTTCCGACTCCTTAACCGGCAGCAGATCTATATCGTGTTTAAGCATGAGATGGGCTGCTTTGAGGGCATGATCTTCAACATCTAAAATTATGTTAAATGGAGTGATAAAATCCTTTATCGGTTTTTTTAACTGGTCAAGATTATGAGTCGATATAAGCTTTTCCCATTTATCAGAAACTTTCTCCGGAGAAAGTTTTGAGAACCCTGGATGGATATCTCTCAAAATTTCTTTCTGGTCTAAAACACCTATGAGTCTATAAGATTCTTCAAAGACCAAAATAGTATCATGGGCTGTCTCATAAGAAAAATTCAGCAGAACAACAGCCTCTTCTAACGTGGCCCAATACGGCATATGGGGGTAATCTGTAATGGGAATCATTAGTCCTTTTAGATTCTTGATTTTAGCCATCCCTTAATCCTCTTTTTCTTGTCAAGAGACCCGCTTCAGCCGAAAAGGCAGGTCACAATCATTTGTACATTGTTTGTACAGTGTGCTCAAGGTTTTTTGTTTGAAAATACGAGATAGTCAGGTGGTTGTTGCTTTTTGAAAAAAACTGTATCACAGGAAAGAAATAACGCTGTGGCATGACGTTCCGTTTTGACCTCCAGTATGAATTAAAGATGATGAATAGTATAGCGTTTCATTAAAGGTTTTCATGAAACGCTATACTAGTTAGACATCCTTCATATTAGTCTTTTTGCGCTTTCTACTTTCATTACGGTGTGGGCAGCGAGATCGGCATTCCCAGAATCGGCCAGATCACCATTACGCACAGAGCTACCACAGCCATCAGCAGTATACTGGCTGGAATGCCGTAGAGAAAAAATTCGCCCGTGGTAAACTGCTTTGAATCATAGGCTATGGCGTTTGGGGCTGCACCCACCAGCAGGAGAAATGGCATACCCGCTGTTACCAGTGACGCATAGAGGATGACTTCTCCGGCCACGCCGAGGTACGGAGCAATTACCAATGCCACAGGAAGTGAAATGGCAATGGCTGCCACGTTCATGATAAAATTTGTCATCATCATCACAAAAAAAGCAATACCCAGGATAAATACAAAACCCGGGGAATCCTGAAACATCACCAGCCAATTTACCGCCATCCATTTGGCAGCGCCTGTTTCCCAGAGGCAAAAACCAATGCTCATGGCGCCGGCAAACAGCAGTATAATATTCCAGGGGATTTCCTCCAGATCACTTTGATCAAGAATCTTTGTAAGAAAGAATATTACGGTTGAAAGCAGGACAATAGCGGTTTTATGAAATATCTTCAATTCCGGTATAAAGGACCGCAACGCAAGAAAAACGATCACCGCAAGGACAACGACGATGGCTAAAATCTCATTCTTTGTAATCTTTCCCAATTGTGCATTGAGTTCTTTTGCTTTCTTACGGAGTCCGGGAATGGTTTTTTTCTCTGGTTTAAAAAAGATCATAAAAAATCCCCACAAGGCAAAGGTCATCAGCCAGCCAGGGATAAACATGTAATATGTGAGTTGAAAAAAACTTATATCCTTATTCATAATATCATTAAAAAATCCGATGGCCACGGCTCCGCGTGCTGCGCCCAAAAGAGTTACGATACTGCCTGCACCAGCCACATAGGCCATGCCGATAAAAAGTCCCTTGCCGAACTTGGTCTGTTTATCACCTTCTCCGTACAGGGCATAGATAGCCATAAGCAAAGGGAATATAGTAGCGGCTACTGCTGTGTGGGCCATGATGTGAGTCAGGGCCGATGTTACCACAAAACAGCCGAGATAAATCATGCTGGTCTTTTCACCTACAATAGCCAGCATCTTATACGCGAGACGCTTAGTCAGGCCCGTTTTGGTAAAGACCATGCCGATGACTATTGAACCAAAGATAAACATAACCGATGGGTCCATGAAATCTTTAAAAGCTACTTTGGCGGATCTGACCTGAAACAGGGCCTGCAACACCCCAATCATGAGACTGGTCACACCGATCGGCACAACCTCAAATATCCACCAGGTGCTGGCCAGCAGAAACACGGCCAAAGCTCCCTTGCCCGCTTTTGTCAAAACAAAATGTTTTCCCGCAGGATCAATAGCGTCCGGCCACTGCGAAGAATAATAAACAATTAGAAACAGGGAAATTCCTATTCCCATAAAAAGCAGGCGCTTCCAGTCTAATGCAGGCTTTTCAGGAGAAATCAAAATCTCATCAGGCATCTCCGGGAGGCCCGGCCCCTTGGCAATCGGTTTTTTCTTTTCAACCATTTTATACCTCCCTTACTCTACCACAATTTTGGTTAGCTCATTAAAAACATCACTCATGCGCAGGACGCCTCTTACTATCTCGCCCTCCATCACCGGTATCAGGTTGATGTCAGCCTGAATCATGATAAATGCCGCCTTTGCAATAGAATCATTTACGTCAACCTTAGCTTTGATCGGCATCATGACCTCACTCACCGGCTTTTTTGCCTCCTTTTTGCACCCTTCAGCAAACGTCCCTTCAAGAAGAGCCGAAAGTCCTGCGTAATCGGCGTCTGCCAGACCCTGGTACTGCGACTTTTCATTCTTTCTAAGAAATTTCGGCTCAATGCCGATGAGAAGTTTCTTGAGTGTCAGGACACCGAGGAGTTGATACTTTTCATCAAAAACCAGAACCATGCGATGTATTCCCAGACCTGATGTCTCGTCATAAGTACTGCGAATCAGGAAAATAGCTTCCCTCACACTCAGCCAATACGGAATGTGCGGATACTCGGTTATTTCAACCATTAAATCTCTAACCTTCTTGGCATTCGACATGCCACACCTCCTTTAATAATAAATTGTTTTGTGTAAATCCAAACAACGTGCCAATCTACTTATACCTAAAATGAGCGATTAGCCATTAGCTTTTAGCAGTTAGCACAATAATTTCAATATATTGCTAAAGGTCAACATTTCACACAATGGGTGAAAATCGAATCGCTGGTAACCACCCGAAATAATAAAAGCTAATGGCTAATTGCTAACAGCTAATCGCTCAACGTAGGTTATAAAATCATCATGTTTTGTTTTTTTCCTTTGATTTGCCCTGTATTCCTAATGCCAGTTCGGCAATATAGGCTGAAATTTCATGGATGTGAATCATTCCCACTACATCATCCCTCTTCACCACGGGGAGAAAATCAATGTGGTATTTGTTAAGCAAAAACACTGCCTCCATAAGCATGTTACTTTCCCGAACACAAGCAACGACCGGAACCATGATCTCTCGAACACGCTTCTTGAGCCCTTCCATACATTCTGCTTCAAGCTGCCCCTCCCAGAATACAGGGCCGCTTTTTTGAGCGCCTTTTAAAAAATGGGCCGATAATCCAAAAACAAGCTCAGAGGGTGTAACAAAGCCTTTGATAAATCGCTTTTCGTACTGTTCCTCTCCCACGACAAAAAGGCACGGATGCGTACCCTCTTTTCTTACCTTGTCCATAAGCCTCATAGCCTCCTGGACTGTTTCGTCCTCTTTGATATAAGAATAGTGTTCCAAGGAACGCATAAAATCTTTAACGAGCTTTTCTGAAGGCATAGTCTATTTCCCCGATAGTTTATCATTAAAAGCAAGAAACATACCAGCTCCCATGAGACATTTCGTATCATAATAACTTATTGATATTTAATGCTTTTATTCCTTGTGCCTATCTGGCAAAGAGTGACTGCCTCATATATAATTGGGGCAAGTTGTTGCCGATAGAGGCAAAGGTTTGCCGTTTTGAAAACGAATCTGTTTGACACTCAGAGACCATTCGTGATAATTATTTTATTAGTGAAACTGCAATCTCTATATATAAAACACCTTGAAAAATCCATTATGCAGGAGTTTATCCTGGGTTCTGATGTGATGCATTCCATCATGAAGGAGGTTGATCAAGTAGCAAAATACGATGTGAATGTACTCATTATAGGAGAAAGCGGCACAGGCAAGGAACTGCTTGCCAAGATAATTCACCTGCAAAGCCCCAGGGCTGAAAATCCTTTCGTACCGGTCAACTGTGGTATTCTTTCCGGCCTGATGTTTGAGGACAAGCTTTTCGGGCATGAAAAGGGCTCTTTTACTGGAGCCATCCGCAGGGAAAAGGGCTGCCTTGAGCTGGCTGACAAAGGAACCCTGTTCCTCGATGAGGTCGCTGAAATACCACTGGAAAACCAGGTGGATTTTTTGCGGGTACTGGAAGATTTCCAATTTATACGGATTGGAGGAAATGAGCTGATTAAGGTTGACATCCGCCTTATCTCGGCAACCAATAAGGACCTCAAGGCTGAGATGAAGCAGGGGTCGTTTCGTGATGATCTCTTTTATCGACTTCACCTGGTTCCTATATATATACCTGCTTTGAGAGAGAGAAAATCAGTTATTCCCAAGATGGTGGATCGCTTTCTCGATCAATTGGCAGCCAATTACAAAAGGCCCAAACCCGCGGTAAAATTAGAGGTCATCGATATTTTCTCTCGTTATAATTGGCCTGGCAATGTCAGGGAATTGAAAAATCTTGTTGAAAGAGTGTTCATTATCAATAATAACGATGTTATAAACATAGAACATCTCCCTTCCGACTTTTTGTGGCATTTCAGAGATCCCCCCAAGATGATGAATTTGGAAGACGTTAAGCAATCGGCTGAAACAAAAGCCATTCTCGACGTACTCTACCGTGTGGGGGGCGACAGGAAACAAGCAGCCGGAATGCTGGACATCAGCCCTCGAACGTTGAGACACAAGCTTAACAAATATAACTTAAAGGTGGACCGAAAAGGCAAGCCAATGACATATAGACTTTCAGATAAATAATTTCACTGTGTTATCAGTCGTTGACGTATAACTAATACGCCTTCCTCCTTCTGGCCTTGTGAAATTAATTATCTGAAAGCCTATAGATTTTATTGGCCACCTCGAAGAAAGGTCTGTCGTAAAAACGGTTGGTTTATGTTTGGATTAAAACAGTTTTTCAAAAAACTACTGAATGATGATACCAAAAAAGGTAAACAGAAGGTCGCGGTTGAAGCCCTTCGGAATGCTTTTACAAACAGGTATTTGAATTTTAAGACCCTTCTAAGCACAAATAACAAGGTGTTGGAACTTATAACCGACATGGAGCAGGCATTTTCGGGAAGCCGCACTTTCGGCATGTCCTTTATTCGGGCGAACTGTACAGCAATCTCAGTCAATATATATAAAATCATCAGTTGTTTAAATAAATTAGCAGATGATAAATATAAAGAACTTCCAAGGGTACTTGAAGATATTCTTCTAAAAATTGACAGGGAGTTACAACAAAAAAAGTTAGAGACCGGGGGCGAATTAGTCATCCCTCTTGAAAGCATTGATAAAACAATGGCCGACCATGTTGGAGCCAAGATGGCAAATCTTGGCGAGGTTAAAAATGTTGTTGGGCTTCCTGTTACCGAAGGTTTTGTCATTACGGCTGCGGCCTATGAGTGCTTCATGGAATATGCTGATCTGCAGGATGAGATTAACCGTTGGATTCAATTTCTTGAACCAACAGATATTGCCAGGCTTCATGAAACCAGTTCTGATATCCAGAATCTTATTGTTACTGCACCCTGTCCCCCGGAACTTGAAGAGGCCATTCTGAACGCCTACACTGACTTAATGGAAAAAGCAGGTTATGGCTTTCGTGTTTCCATGCGCAGCAGTGCTCTCGGTGAGGATACCAGGGATGCCTCTTTTGCCGGACAGTATCGGTCCGTACTCAACGTGAGCAGAGAAAATCTGATTTTTTCCTACAAGGAGATTCTTGCCAGTAAGTATTCTGTTCCAGCCGTTTCCTATCGTTTGAACAAGGGATTTCGTGATGAAGATATTATTATGTGTGTCGGCTGCATGACTATGGTTGATGCCGGAGCCGGTGGCGTCATGTATTCGGCAGATCCCGGGAATATACGTCATGACAGTATTATAATTAATGCTGCCTGTGGGCTTGGCAAGTCAGTGGTGGATGGAAGCATGGCTCCGGACCTTTTTGTTCTTTCCAAAGAAGATCCGAAAATTATATTGAAAAGAGAGATCAGTACCAAACGGCACCAGCTTGTTTCCGGCGATTTGGAAGGAATACGCCTTGCGAATATAACCGAAGAACAGGCCAACAAGCCGGCAATTACCGACGAACAAGTTGCTTTGTTAGGCGAATTGGCCCTCCGTCTGGAAAAACATTTTGGCGCTCCCCAGGATATTGAATGGGCTTTTGAACCGGACAGTTCTGTCTCGATTTTACAAAGCCGGCCGCTAATGGTGCTTGGCAAAGAACTGACAGGGATTAAGGATATTCCCGAATCAAAAGTTGACCTTCCGGTGATTCTGACCGGTGGTGTAACAGCCAGCCCGGGGGTAGCCAGCGGCCCGGCCTTTGTAGTTGAAACAACTATAGATATGTTGCAGTTTCCTTCCGGAGCCGTGCTTGTAACCAGAAATCCTCTTCCTAAATGGGCAGCGCTTTTAAATAGCGCTGTTGCCGTCATCACAGACAAAGGAGGTGTCACAGGTCATATGGCGGCCGTGGCTCGTGAATTCAACGTTCCCGCTCTTTTGGGAACTTCAACCGCCACAGAGCATATCCATAATGGAGACCTCGTTACGGTCGATGCAACCGGCTGCGCAGTCTATGCCGGCAGGGCAAAAGCTCTCCTTGAAAAGGAGGCTGAAAAGACAAGCTTTATGAAGGGAAGTCCTGTTCATAACACCCTGGGAAATGTCTTAAAACATATTGCGCCACTCAATCTTACTGACCCGGATGCATCAGATTTTACACCTGAAGGATGCCGGACTATACACGACATTATCCGCTTTGCTCACGAGATGTCCTTGCGTGAGCTTTTTGGGTTCAAAAAAGACGCTTCTTTCCAGGAGCATTTAGCCAAGAGGTTGGTTATTGATATTCCTATGCAGTGGTGGGTTGTTGATCTGGGTGGTGGTTGTAAAGAAGGGATGAAAGGGGATAAGATCGGGCTTGAAGATATAACCTCCGCTCCCATGCTGACATTGTGGGAGGGAATAACGGCTATGCCCTGGAAAGGCCCGCCTCCGATAGATACAAAAGGATTTTTTTCCGTCATGTATGGAGCGACGATGGACAGGAGTCTTGTTCCCGGCATGCGTTCACGTTATGCTGACCGTAATTACTTTATTATATCCGGAAATTTTTGCCATCTCAGCTCGCGATTCGGTTTTCATTTTTCGACTGTGGAGGCTTTTTTCGGTGAGAAGGTAGCGGAAAATTACATCTGTTTTAATTTTAACGGCGGCGGCGCTGATAACGTCCGCAGGGAGCGAAGAGCCAACCTTATTAAGCTGATTCTGGAAAAATTCGATTTTTGGGTTCAGATCAAAAGCGACACGGTTTTTGCCAGACTGGAGCGACAGGAAGTGCCTTTTTTGAAAGAGAGATTGAAGGTTCTCGGTCATCTTGTCATGCATACCAGGCAGTTGGATATGGTCCTGTCTAGCAGTGGGAGGGTGAACAAGTACCTGGAAAAAATAGTAAAAGAACTTTCTTCATTTGTGGATGTTTCCGAATAATGAGTAGGTGAGTGGAAATGTTGTAACTACTCAGGTGGATAGGCTGAAGGCTGAAGACTGTTAGGAAAAAAGCGCAGTTTGAAGCCATGTTTGGTGTAAGAATCAGATGTTTCCGCTAAAGTACGGCAATCGTGCTCTTCTGATCCCTTCAGCCTTCAGTCTAAACAGCTTCAGCCTGACTACGTGAGTAGTCACGAAATGTTATTAATTATTAAATGGCAGTTCTCCTATTACCGGTTATGTCTGCCTGGAGGATTACACATGACTAAGGAAAAAGACTTACACGGATATTATACCGGCTTGCGGACAAAGTTCACTGTTATCATTTTTTTCATAGCTTTTATTCCGTTAATGCTTTTAGGCGGAACTACTTACTATTACTATAGCACCACGGTCAAAGAAAAGATCAAAAACGAATTAAAGCTTATAACGAAAAACAGAAAAGACACCATTGATCTTTTTCTAAATGACAGGGCTAACTGCTTAAGTGTTCTGGCTTATACGCACAGCTTTGATTTTCTGGAAAAAAAAGAAAACCTGCTCAATTCTTTTCATTTGTCAAAAAGGATTTGCAGTGCCTTTCAGGATATGGGCATAATTAATAATGATGGTGAACAGGTTGCTTATGTCGGGCCGTATCACTTAACGGGTAAACAATACGGTACGGCAGAGTGGTTTCAGGAAGTCATGGAAAAAGATGTCTATATCAGTGATGTCTTTCTTGGTTTTAGACAGGTTCCCCATTTCATCATTGCCGTAAAAAGGATAGAAAATGGAAAGCCGTGGATATTACGGGTGACTATAGACATAAACAGGATAAATCATTTTATGAGTACAGCCCTTTTGGGTAAAGGCGGCAGTGACGCTTATATCCTGAGTCGGGAAGGTATCTATCAGATAAGCGGCGACGACCGGATACTGACCAAATCCGATTTCGAAATGCCTCCCGTCTTTCAAGGCATAAAAGGAAAAGAAAAGCACTACGGAGGAAAAACCGTCCTTTGTGCCAAGGCCTGGTTAAAGAACAACGAATGGCTGATGGTAATCGAACAGGATTTAGAACATGAGCTGGGCCCCATGGTTCATGTTAAAAATACCGTTTTTCTCATCTTTATCGTCAGCTCCCTCATTATCGTTATCAGCACCATGCTTATTACCAAGCGGGTATTTGCAAGATTGGAAAAAATAGCCCTGGAAAAATTGCAGCTTAGGGAGCAGCTTGTTCGCTCTGACAGATTAGCGGCCATCGGTAAATTAGCGAGCGGCATTGCTCATGAGATCAACAATCCCCTGGCCGTTATTGCTGAAAAGGCCGGCTGGATGGGAGACTTGCTGACCGAAGAGGATGTAAAGAATAGCCCCAATTACAGTGAGCTGTTCAAGTCTACTCAGGATATCAAAAAGCATGTTCAGCGGGGAAAGAAAGTTATCAGTCGTCTCATGGGATTTGCTCGCAAGGATGATGTGGCGCAAAAAGATGTAGATATAAACTTTGTCCTGGATGAAACACATGATTTCTTGAACAAAAAGGCAATGTTTAAGAATATAGCCCTAATGAAAGAGTTCCAGCCCGACCTGCCAAGTATAGTCACTGACGGAGCACAATTACAACAGGTCTTCATCAACATAGTGAACAATGCTATAGATGCAATTAATAAAGATGGCGTGATCCGTCTTATTACAAAGGCGCAGGACGGGGGCGTTCTGGTCTCTATTGCTGATACGGGGCCGGGCATGCCGGAAAAAATTCAAAAAAAGATATTTGATCCGTTTTTTACGACTAAGGCGGTCGGTCAAGGTACTGGCCTGGGACTTTCCACCAGTTACAGTATAGTTGAAAACTTGGGTGGCCGGCTTACGGTCGAGAGCGAAGTCGGCAAGGGAACAATATTTCATATTACATTGCCCCCAACTTGTTTTCAGGAGACGGAAGTCTAAGTTGAAAATATATACCTCGAAAGGCCACAAATTGCGGTTTTTCACTGGCAATGAACACCAATAGCTGCGTTGCTCAGGCTTGGAATAGCCTGCTATTACGCGTCTTCGCGCCTTGCTCTTGATGCTCATTGCTCACCGAAAAAAACGCAATTTGCAACCTTCCGAGGTATAAATAAAATGTAAAGGAGATGGAAAATGGAGGAAATCCGGATGCTGTTGGTCGATGACGAGGATGACTTTAGAACAACTCTTGCTAACAGGCTGAAATTAAGGAAAATAGATATCACGGATGTAGCAAGCGGTAGCGAGGCTATAGAACTGGTCAGGCAAAAGTCTTTTGATGTAGCTATTATAGACGTTAAGATGCCGGGAATCGACGGTATTGAAACCTTGAAGCAGATCAAGCAGCTCCAGCCGGACATAGAGATTGTTATGCTTACCGGACATGCCTCGATCGAATCCGGTATGGAAGCCATGAAATTAGGCGCTTATGATTATGTAATGAAACCTTGTGATATCGACGAACTGCTTATCAAAACGGGAGAGGCTTACCAGAACAAGCTGCTCAAGGAAAAAGAAAAATAAAGGAATTGCAGGGGATACTGTCAGGCTTGAAAATCTATAGGGGGGACGATTGCTTGCAAAAGTTTTAAGCAGCGCTGTTATCGGGATAGATGCATACTTGATTGAAGTCGAGGTTGATATAATGCAAGGTCTTCCTACTTTTACCACTGTGGGACTTCCTGAAGCTTCTGTAAAAGAAAGCAAAGAAAGAGTCAAATCTGCTATTAACAATTCAGGCTTCATTTTTCCTGATGACAGAATAACTGTCAATTTAGCACCGGCAAATATTAAAAAGGAAGGTACAGGTTTTGATTTGCCTATAGCATTAGGTATCTTAGCTGCAACTAACATTATTCCCCAGGAAGTTATTTCCAACTACCTCATTTTAGGCGAACTCTCTTTGGATGGTCGTATTAAGTCTGTAAAAGGCTCACTTCCTATGGCTATAGCGGCAAAAACAGCAAACTATGAAGGGATAATTGTTCCTTACGATAATGGCAGGGAAGCATCTGTAGTAAAAGGGATTCCGGTTTATCCTGTAAAAACCCTATCTCAGGTAGTAAATTTTTTCCGTGGATTCTCTCAAATTCCAGTCGAACCAACAGACATTTCCGCTATATTTGACGGAAATAATAAATTCGATGTGGATTTTTCCGAGGTAAAGGGCCAGGAGCATGTAAAAAGAGCTTTGGAAGTTGCAGCAGCAGGTGGCCACAACCTTATCATGATCGGGCCCCCGGGAGCAGGCAAGACTATGCTGGCAAAACGTCTTGCCAGCATACTACCTCCAATAACATTTGACGAATCCATTGAAACCACAAAAATATTCTCTGTAGTTGGAATGCTTACAAAAGGCCAGGCGCTAATTACAAAAAGACCTTTCAGGTCACCTCATCATACAATATCAGATGCAGGTTTAATAGGCGGCGGTCAGATTCCAAGACCGGGAGAGGTCAGTCTGGCGCATAATGGTGTACTTTTTCTGGATGAACTCTCGGAATTTAAAAAGCATGTATTAGAAGTTCTTCGACAGCCTTTAGAAGATCAAGCAGTAACTATTTCGCGCGCTTCTTCAACAATTACCTATCCTTCAAGTTTTATGCTGGTTGCTGCAATGAACCCATGTCCTTGCGGCTATTTTTCTGATCCCAAACATGAATGCAGGTGTTCGTATCAGCAGATCCACAGGTATAGATCAAAAATCTCAGGCCCTCTTATGGACAGGATAGATATTCACGTAGAAGTTCCTGCCGTACCATACAGGGATCTTATGGGAAAATTCAATTCAGAGTCGTCTGAAAATATCAGAAACAGGGTTTCAGCAGCCCGCAAACTTCAGTCTAAAAGATTTGCAAGATCAAAAATATACTGCAACGCTCAAATGAATTCTCGCCATATAAAAAATTATTGTAAAATTGATGATGCATCTTGCAACCTTCTGGAATCAGCCATAGATAAACTTGGCCTTTCCGCCCGGGCATACAACCGCATACTTAAAATTGCCAGAACTATTGCAGATCTCGAAGCTGAAAATGATATAAAGATTGACCACATTTCCGAGGCAATTCAATACAGGAGCCTGGACAGAAGTAAGCACCTGATGTAACGGTTCACTTTCACTATTGCTTTAAATTGTCGCATATGCCTTATTGTTTCTCATCTTTATACCTCGAAAGGCCACAAATAACGATTTTTCGCTGGCCATAAACATCAATAGCAGCGTTGCTCAGACTTGCGATAGCCTGCTATTCCGCGCCTTCACGCCTTGCTCTTGATGCTCATTGCTCACAGAAAAAAGCGCAATTTGTGACCTTCCGAGGTATATTTAGAGATTGTTTGATATTATTCAGAATTTATGATATTTATAAAATAATACAGGCTGGATCGGAATGTCTATAGGATTTTCTTTATAATGATATTATATTTTTAAAGATGTTTTAAGGGGTAGATTATATATGAAAGAGGGAACGGTTAAATGGTATAGTGAGAAAAAAGGTTATGGTTTTATTGAAACCGAAAACGATGGGGAAATTTTTATGCACAGCAAAAGTATCAAAGACCATGGCTTTTTTGTGTTGCAAAAATCCGATAAAGTAACATTTGAAATAAAGGAAACACGTCACGGATTACAGGCAGCCAATGTTAGAATAGTAAAATAAATTCTTTGGGGAAAAAGCTTAGGAACGTGGACGAAATAACTTCCCCAACTATGCATCACAGCTTCAGGCCACCTTTGCCCGATCTCAAATCACAAAAATATCAAAATAGCCCGCTATTCCATCAACTTTTGTGATCTGAGATCGAACGAATTTGACCCAAATCTATGCGCCTACTTGTGGAAGTTATTTCGTCCACGTTCCTTAACAATCTTGATTTATTTTTTAAAGCGCGTGGTTGATGGCGGACCGGTTTCGTTCTTAGGGAAAGATCTATTTGTCAAAGTGGCAACAACTTGAAGTTTGAAACCATTAGATTTTTTTGAAAGGAGATTGTCGCTATGGCTAATGGAATTGTGAAATGGTTCAGCAACCAAAAAGGTTTTGGATTCATTGAACAGGAAGATGGTCCTGATGTATTTGTTCATCATTCAGGAATCAACGCATCTGGTTTTAAATCCCTTAATGAGGGTGATCGAGTTACATTTGACATCGAGCAAGGGCAAAAGGGTCCTGCTGCCGTAAATGTAGTTGTAGTTTAGCTGAATATTTTATAACAAAAAAAGGCACTCCATCAAATTAGCGTGGAGTGCCTTTTTTGTTGAAGGATTTTTTATGTTTAAATTTTTTGATCTGTTCAGAAAGAGCAAGATCGGTGACCACATTTCGCCCGACAAAAGCATATTTAAACGAAAGTATGAATGCTTTAAAAGACTACTGATTTCAAACGACCGGGCCCTTAAAATAATCACCGATCTTGAGCATGTCTTTTACAGGGACAAGCCTTTTACCCTGGCCTATGTGCTTATCCAGTCTGAAATATTAATAGGCGAAGTTTACAGTATTGTTGAAGACCTGAACGAAATCTCAGGGGGAGAATATCCACAGCTCTTTGATGTTGCTGAAAAAATAGGCACCACCATCCTTAAAGATTTAGAGCAAAAGAAAAAAATTGATAAAACAAACCTGATCCTTCCACTCGAGATGCTAAGCAGGGACAACATGGCTGAGGTTGGCGGCAAGGCAGCCAATTTAGGTGAAGTATATAACAGGGCTCATCTTCCCGTGCCGCAGGGTTTTGCGGTTACAGCTTATGCTTGCCAGTATTTTTTTGATTATAACGATCTTTCAAAATTGATAGACAACAAATTGAGAGGTCTCGATGTCAACGATACCGAGACACTTCTGAAGATCAGCCCGGAAATCCAGTCTTTTATATTGAATGCTGAACTGCCGGATGATTTAAAAAGAGAATTGCGCAATGCAGCCATTGAACTTAAGCATAAATCAGGATCAGATATAAGACTCGCTGTCAGAAGCAGCGCAACCAGTGAAGATTCTGAGGCCAGTTTTGCCGGTCAGCACTCCACAGTTTTAAACGTTACTGAAAAAAATCTCGTCCATGCATACAAAGAAGTTGTATCAAGCACCTTTAATCCGAGAGCTCTTTACTACCGCCGCAGCAGGGGATATATGGATCAGGATGTAATTATGAGCGTGGCCTGTATAATAATGGTAGACGCTCAAGTCAGCGGGGTTATGTATACTATTGACCCGAATGACTGTCGCAATGCAGTAATTATGATCAGCGCTGTATGGGGATTAGGGGTCAGCGCAGTGGATGGTTCAACTGACACCGACTTTTACCAGGTTAATAAAGAGAACAGACAGATTGAAAAAGCAGAAATCGCTACCAAAGGAACCATTTGCAAAACCGATGTACAAGGAGGAACAAAGGATGAAGCTGTATCCGATGACTTGAAGGACAAAGCGTGTCTTGAGCCTGAACAGATAAAGACTTTGGTTGACTATGGTTTAAAACTGGAAAGTCACTATGGCTTTGTTCTGGACATCGAGTGGGCCATAGACAAGCAAAGCAGGCTTTACATATTACAGGCGCGACCTTTGAAGAAGTCATTAAAGTTTATTCCTGAAGAAACGCCGACAACGTCTTTAGATGTCTCCGAAAAAGAGCTTGCCGATCACCCTGTCCTGATCAAAGGCGGCGCTTCAGCTTCAGAGGGGAGTGCCTCTGGCTTAGCATATGTGTTGAAATCAGATCACAATCTTTATGATATACCCAAAGGCGCCATTTTGATTGCCCATCAAACATCACCCCGCTATGTTCCTGTAATGGGACGCGCCAAGGCAATTATTACCGATGTGGGAAGCGTTGCAGGGCACATGGCTTCTGTTGCCAGAGAATTTCAAATACCCACACTTGTAGGAACACATAATGCCACCTCTGTAATTGAACATAGCGACGAAATTACAGTCGATGCTACTAACAGAGTCGTTTACAAGGGAAGGGTAGAAAAGCTTTTAAAGGAAAAAAAAGCTGTCAATCCAATGAAGGGGAGCCCAACATACAAGGCGACCCAGGCGGCCCTGAAGAAGATTGCGCCATTGAATCTTTTAGATCCCAAGCAGGATAATTTTAATCCGGATGCCTGCCGGACAATCCACGACATAATCCGTTTTGCACATGAGATGGCAATGCGTAAAATGTTTCGGATCAGTGATGATATTAAATCTAAAGAAAATATCGCTATCCGTCTTTATAGCTCTCTACCGCTGAGCATTTACGTAGTTGACCTGGGAGGCGGTCTTTCGATCGATCCTGAAGCGCGCGAAGCGCAAAAAGAAGATGTAATTTCCGTACCTTTCAAAGCATTGCTAAATGGAATGACTCACAAAGACATAGAGTGGTCCGGCGATATAGGAATAAACTGGGGCGGGTTTGCTTCTATTGTTGCAGAATCGGTATTTCGGGACCCATTAAAAGAAGGCCGCATGGGAGGGCCAAATTACGCTGTTATTTCGGGCGAATACTTAAATTTCAATTCACGTCTCGGATACCACTTTGCAACAATCGATACATATTGCGGGCCAGTTGTTAATGATAACTATATCACCTTCTATTTCAAAGGAGGAGCTGCCGACATAGGCAGGAGGTCCAGAAGGGCAACTCTAATAGCTTTAATCCTCAAGAAGCTGTTGTTCAGGGTAGAGCAAAAAGGTGATATGATCAGGGGCGAATTAAAAAAGTATGACAGGGTTCTTATCGAGAAAAAACTGGATATGATAGGCAGGTTGCTCGGATCTGTCCGCCTTCTGGACATGGTACTGTCTGATGACGGCCAGATAGACTGGTATGTGGAGGAATTTTTTAAGGGTAATTATACTTTTGCAGCCAACCGTTAATCCGAAATTTTGGCATCCTTCACGACAAGTCAAAAGTAGTTTACACTTTGTTGATCTTGTATTTTGGCAGTGAAATTGGAAAATAGAAATTGGAAATTGGAAAAAATACAAAAATGTAGATGCGTTACCTAATTTCAAGTTTCGACATCGGCATTCAATTCAATAATACACGCTTTTTCGAAAAAAGTGTAAACTGATGAATGAAGGATGCCAAAATTTTTATGAATAACTCATAAAATAAGGCAACCTGATCGTCATTTTGACACACATACGCCACAATCATGGTTCCAACCGGCCAATATTCATCAAAAAAGCTAAAATATTAATTGCTAAAATAGAAAATTAATGTTAATTAATAATACATTATGGATAAAAGCAAACCGGCCAACGAACCGGCCAAAAAAAGCAAGAATCCCGCTTATTATCTAACGCCTTTTCTACCCGGGAATAGCAACATAGGCTCCTTAAAGGATATGGCGCAGGAAATCATAGCGGCATCCGCGGGGCTGGAGGGCAAGGTGGCCGGAGAGACCGCCATTGTGCTTGGTGACCAGCTCCGGCTCATCAACAGCTATTACAGCAATCTTATTGAAGGCCATAAAACAACTATCCCTGACATCAGCATGGCCTTACAAAAGAAATTTTCTAAGGATCCGGAAAAAAAATATGCGCAGGAATTGTGTGCCGCCCATGTAGAAACCGAAAGGCGTTTTATGGAGCTTGCAAATACGCAGCAAAACCTCAATATCTGCGGCCAACAGTTTCTGTCTGAAATTCATGCAGCGTTCTATGCCAACTTACCGGAAAAACATCTGTACACCCACACCCCCAAAGGGTTTTCCAAGGCGCCGGTCAATCCTGGCCAAATCCGGGATGTCAATGTCTCCGTGGATGGCCGGTCACTTCATGGGCCGGACTATCAGGATTTGCCGGCATTGCTCAAAACCTTTGCCCAAGGCTATAGCCCGGATCAATTTCATGGTGACGAACGTTTAATCGCGATGGCGGCAAATCATCACCGGCTGACCTGGCTGCATCCCTTCCGGGACGGAAACGGCAGGGTTGCCCGCCTTTTCTCAGGGTTGTATCTCGCCAGGACAGGCGTTAACAAAAGCAATTTGTGGTCTTTGTCCCGAGGTTTATCAAGAAATAAAAAGCAGTATATGTTTGAGCTGTGGGCCACTGATTCCCCGGATGAACAAAATGGCTCTCACTATTTTGATGATGACCTGCTGGCGGATTTTTGCAGGTTTTTCTTTGAAATTTGCCTGGATCAAATACGCTTCATGGAAGGCTTGCTGCGGCTTGACCAGATCGAAACACGGATCGACTGGTATGTGGAAACGCGGGCCAAACATGATAAAAAACCTTTGCGGCTTGAGGCGGCAAAATTACTCAGAGCCGTATTTATGCGGGGCGCCATACCAAGAGGCATGGCCGTTGAAATCCTGAACATGAGCGAGCGCAATGCACGCCGAATCGTCAGCGCGCTGATCAAAGACGGTCTTTTGCAGTCACAAAGCCACCGTGCGCCGTTAACGATCGGTCTGCCGATTGGTGTTCTTCCCTATTACTTTCCTGATCTTTACGACCCCTCAGTAATTGGTGATGAGTATATCATCTGAATTGAGTGATTGTTGAGTTTGCCGGAGATGCAAGGCGCAGGGGATGCAGCTATCGCCTACTATCGCAAGATCGGCCAGCTCCCGCAGTTTTTTACGAATTGGTTTTGAATACTGATGTGTTCTATTTTATAATTATTTCAATATATTTTAGAAATTTATAATTCACTGTTCAAGACACTCCCATGTGTATGCACGGCAACAATGGGGCGATAGTTCTGCTGAATCTGCTTTTCTAAACTGCGAGAAAAATATGGTAGATAGTAAAAGAGCGTTTCCTTAAATTATGACGGCTTACATCAATAGGTATATCAGGCAGTATTTGGGAGCGTAAAAGTCGCTTTGGATGTTTAAGTTTGAGTTCTTTCGCCTTTTTTTGAACGTATCCATCTATACCGGAACGGGCTTTGCCTGTTTCTCCGTCAAAAACATATCCGAGCATGGACCCTGTTTCCATAAAGGGCGCATACTGACCGGTAATAAAGCGCATCATTCCATTATTAACGTATTCATTATTTCCAGCAACCAATCGGCCATTGGGTGAACGTACACGCAGTCTTTTTGCCTCCAAAATAAAATACACTTCATGCCCAAGGCCACAAGACACAAGGAGATCAGTGCTACCATCAAGTTTGTCTTCATCAAGATTGGACGAAAGAATTCCCGTTTGTGGGCGAATATCAAGTGGGCCATCCCGAAATACCGCGATTTTTACCAACTGCCTGCAAAGCCGTATGGTAAGCATGTTCTCAAATTCTGCATCCGATATTTTTTGAAGAGTGGCGCCGGCCTGAAGAATAGAAGACAAAATAACAGGGATATGCTTTTGCGGGAAAAGCTGTCTGAATGCCCTATCAACTCTGCCCATCATGGCTCCTTATCAGCTAAAACAATTTCACCATAAATCCTTGCCGCGTCGTTGAGAGCCGCTGTGCGCGTCCAATTCACGAGAATATTGGGGCGAACGATATGTATCCGATCCCCTTGAAAAAAAAGGATGTCACGCTCATAATGGAGTGTCCCCCGTTGCCTGGAAGCATGTTCATGAAATTCTTTTAAAACTTTTATCAGATCTTGAGAAAGAGTTTTTCGATGATAAGCTGTCTCAAAACTTGAGAGAGTGAGCGTAACCATGGCCAGACCGATTTGATCGTCTGTTCCGCCTTCTGCACAGACGCGATAGTGTGAACCTTCTGTCTTAGCCCATGTATTCAGCGTTTTAGTCAATGTGTCCGCATATGCAGATAGACCTTGAGAGGCATAAGGCTCTACAGTTGTGTCATGCACCGGATTAAGGGTCACTGTTTTCGGTGACCATCGAGTTGTTGGTGTAGAGCTGGGCTCAAAAACACGAATTGTATCTTTAATAAGAGTGATCTCCTGGTCGGTCAGACCGAAATAGCGGTAGATCAATGGTTCGAGTTTTTTTTGATGAGCATCGACGATCTTTTTTCGTTTTTGGTGCCACTCTTTTTTAATAGCCGCCTCATTTTCCTCAAACAGAGTATGACGTTTGTCATCAGATTTCAGACCGGTGAGAGTTTCTTTTAACTCACTACGGAGTTGACTGAATTTTTTGGTTACTTGTTTTAGAATTTTTCCAGCGTTCGTCGAAACAAACTCGCTTCCAGGCAAAGGAAAGGGAACCCTCAGTAGTTCGCTGAGATGAACCTTATCCCTCTCGCTTCCCCAGTTTGCCGAAGTGTGAAATAGGAAATACCGCGCCAGGTTGGACCGTAGATAACCTGTAAGAAATATTAACAGATCAGCATCTTCTTGCGGACCGGCAATTGATTGTAATGAGTCCTGAAAGAGTACATCAAAATCGCAATATGCTATCTTGCTGAATTCTTGGCTGATTAAAATCATAGGGGCTTTGAATAACATGGCGTTTGGAGCCATTCTCAAATGTTTTCTATAAGCCCCAATTTTTTTCAGTCTTTCCCCAAGAGTTGTGCAATCCGACTCGAATAGAATCATCTGGATGTATGGCTCAGCGCGCACAAAAAGAGCGTCAAGTTCCCAAGGGTTTGGTTTCGGTTTTGGATATTTCTTATTTGTTTTCGCCTTTTCGGAATAATAAGGTTGAAAACCCTGTCCTTTAATCCAACGCTTGCCTTCCTTTGGCGCGCCGGCCAAATCCGAAAGCGGCGGCAAAGACTGAAGCAGATCGAGAAGCTTTTGATCCCGAGGCGTTCCCCAAAGACGTCGCTTCCACACAACGGGAGCGGTTTTCGATTGGGTTGCCGCAAGAATGTCGGCCAGCGGTATCCATGTGCGTGCCGAAGGGTTGACTGTAACAATTCCTTGCCGGAGTCCATCGCGGTTAAATTTCGGTGCAGCGAATTCCACCAGATCTTGAGCCGGTTTAGGAGGAATGTTCTTGAAACGTGCAATAAATGCCGGAGTTTTGGCATTTTGGAACAGCAAACGGCGATAGTCCGCCAACTGCATAACCTTTTCCAGAGTCACCTGTTGAAGCCATTCAGCCTGAAAGGCATCTGTCTGATTTTGTAGCATTTTGGTTGGCAGCAGGAGGCATCCTGTCCCATCGTTCTGGAGAAAACGCTGCGTTTCTTGCATAAATTTCTGTGCAAGTTGTTTGTTTTGTCTGCCCTTCCATGGAGGATTGCCGATAATACAGTCAAATGTTTCGCCGGAAAGCGTCTTTCCGGCGAGGAAATCAGCCTTGTGAATAACGGGAATGTCTGCACAGGGATGGTTCGGGTCAACCCCATAATCCAGGAGTTTCGGCAATGGCTGGCCAGTTTTTTCCATGTAATGCTGTATATCAGGGGGATCGAAAAAATCCAGGTAGGCTAAATAAAGACTGAAGCAAGCGATTCTGCAAGCCGTTTCCTCCTTATCCACTCCACGAATCTGCCGGGCAAGGATATCTTGAAGCGCTTTGGCTTTGGTGACATAATGCACCCGACCACCCTGAATATGTATCCAACGGTTTGCAAGACGATTAAACAGGATCACAAGAAAAATGCCGGACCCACATGCCGGGTCGAGAAAAGACCATTCAAAGACATCCGGTGAGTCGCGCATAGCCATATCCACGACCATTTCCGCCAAAAATCGAGGCGTATAGAAAGCCCCGCTTTTTCGCTGTCCTTCCCGGTCTTCAACAGCTAAAAAGTCTTGATAAATCGCACTTATCGTTTCAACGGGAATCATCTTGAAGTTATATGGCCAGAAACCCAGGGAACGCTGCCCACTTTGCACATTGTGGCCCCCGAGAAAAAGGATCAATTTGTCGAGGTGTGAGAGCTGGATGAGATGTTTCTCCGCATCAAGATTCTGATCAAACATATTGCCATTGAACCTATCCTTAAGATTATCAAAAAGCCCATAAAGGTAATTGATCCGCTCGGCATTTGATATTTTCTCCAACAGCGCGGCCAGTAGCGTTGTTCCAGTTCGACCTCTACCTGGTTCCTCAATGGAAACAATGCCACGATCAAGAAGATAACACAGAAAAAGCACACGTCCGATAAAGGCATGGGCATCTTGGGGTAATAATCTGTCATTGCCCTGAATTAATACATTGCGCAAGGCACGAAGATTGTTCAAAAGCCAGGAATCCACAGACTGATCCGGGTCGAAATATTTCCGGTTCACCTCGACCTCGTAGTAGTGACCCGTCGCCAGTTCATAATAGAAGGACTGAATTCGCTGCACATAGTCGGCCAGAGTCAATATCTCAACAAGAGCGTTTTCCCGCCTCTTTTTATCTGAGCGCTCTTTTTGTGGTTTTGCCAACCCCGAATAGATATATACAGATGTCGGATCAGCCAGAACAATGATATTGGCTACGCCTTGATTCCAGAAAAGCCTTTGAAAAAAGATTCGCTCTGAAAGAGTAAAAGGGCGACTATACTCTTTCAGATACAAGACAGGGCGGTTATCCAGGCAGAGCACACCATCAAGTTTTATTTCACGCCAGGCACGCCCGATGACCGACACATATCCGAGTAAGTTAACATCATGTTTGACGGATTCAAAAGAATCATAAAATATCATTCCTGCCGGGGTCGGCATATGTTTCTTAACAAGGTTTGATATTTCCATCTCAATACCCATATATTCAATATATCCGTCTTAGAACTGCCCTGACAACTCCCTGAATACCCATTTCACCGATGGGAATCAGGTCGGTATAGAATAGACTTTCCGCTTTTAGAAAAAAACCGTTTTTTTGTCCGGCAAGTGTCTTAAGTGTGTTCTCGCCATCGATTAACGCGATTACCATATCTCCTTCCTTGGGGGAAACATCGGCATCCGCAACAACCCAATCACCTTCATGGATACCGCGCCCCGTCATCGATTCGCCGGTGACCCGTAGCGCAAACAATCTGTGACCGGTGGAGCCGTCAAGTATTGCAGGATCAACGGCAAGGGTCCCATGCTGATATTCTGTTTGGGTCTCCGGATATCCGGCCGGAATATTACCTATGAGCGGAACCGAAATAGCGCCGTTGGTGGATGGTTTCTCGAAAAAGAGTAATTCGATGCCACGCGAACGCCCTTTCCGGCGGCGTACGTATCCCTTTTTCTCCAAGGCACGCACATGATCTGCCGCTGCTTTGGGGCTTTTAAATCCAAAATGGGCGGCGATTTCCCTGTACGTAGGAGCATTTTTTCCTTCGCGCCGCAATTCTTGGAGAAAATCTATAATTTCAGCTTGTCTGGGTGTCAGGCTGTTTGCACTAAACATTTGTATAGTATTTATGCAGGAAAAATGAAAATGTCAAGCGTTCATTATTTTTTTCTGTTGGAAGCCGTCCAGCATTCCGCATTGGGTAAAGTGGCTATCCAACGTTTCCAGAGCCCTGCTCAATTCGCGCTTTTGCGCAAGATCAGCCAGTTTCAGGAGCTTTTTACGAATTGGTTTTGAATACTGATGTGTCCTATTTTATAATTATTTCAATATATTTTAGAAATTAATAATTCACAATTCAAGCTTTGAATACATATGCTCCCTCGTGCGTGACTAATGCCCCGAGGTACGAGGGGACATCGACGGCTCTCACCATGGAGGGCCGCTCTTTGGCACGAATCTGGTGTAGAGCCAGGTTAGCCCAACTTATTAACAAAATTGCCACTCACAAGAGCATGAGCCCTTTCTGACATTTCCTTGTTTATTTCTGATGGGATGCCTTTGTCTTCTGTAAATTTATTCAGGTTATTGTAATTCTGGTCTAACCATTAAAAATTTTGTTCAACGTCAGCAATCTCAACTTGAAAATAAAACCGTAAGTGAGACAAGCTATTACATAGGCAGTAACGAAAATAAGGAACGGGGACGAAATAACTTCCCCAAGTAGGCGTATAGATTTGGGTCAAATTTGTTCGATCTCAAATCACAAAAGTTGATGGAATAGCGGGCTATTTTGATATTTTTGTGATTTGAGATCGGGCAAAGGTTGCCTAAAGCTGTGATGCATAGTTGGGGAAGTTATTTCGTCCCCGTTCCTTATGCTGAAAATTTTGCCTACGCAGTCCGAAGTCACTGGGCAATCGAGAATAGCCTTCATTGGGTGTTAGATGTATCATTTCGTGAAGATGAGAGCCGAATAAGAAAAGATAATGCCCCGGAAAACTTTGCGGTGCTCAGAGATATTGCATTGAACATGATAAAAAAGGAAATTTCACTAAAAAAAAGTATTAAGTCCAAACGGCTCAGGGCCGGATGGGATAACAATTATCTATTGAAGGTCTTGGCGGGCTGATTACCAAATGCGGTTACCCTGTGTTCCGCCATCTTCTGCATGACCCTCGGGGAACTATGGGTATACTCATTTGTAAATTAGTTGTCGGCATAGCATATTGATGCGGTGTATTGGTGTCACTCACCGTTTGCCTTTGAAACTCGGACAACTGTGTTTGTCTTCAACATGGGGTTTGATATCCAAAACAGGTGTCCCATCTTGCATGTCCAGTCCTTTGACGTAAATGATGTTGTCTTCCCTCCTGAGAACTTCCAAAACCGACATGCCGATGGGGTTGGGTCGGATTGGCGAACAAATGCTGAAAACGCCCAGTTGCTTTTCACGGTGTGGAGGTGTCTGGCTGAGAAACTGTGAAGTGAACTTCGGGCTTCGATGGAAATGGAAAATCACGACAATGCGTTGGCCGGCTCTGATATCTTTGAGTCCATGCAGATATTTTTCATAAATGACTAATGTCCCCTCCTCATCCGAAATACTCCAATGCCGGGGAATTTTTTCGGCATCAGTCTGCACAAAACCTATAGGTTCCATTTCGATGCTCATGTTACGAGACATTTGAAAATACCTCCTCTTTGCCAAATCGTAGCCGCTCACGGCTTGAAACTTGAAATTGGAAAGTAGAAATTTCTAATTTCAATGTTCCTCAGTACAAGCTAAAATTTAACTTTCTTATACAGCTCCTTTGCATGGTAAGAACTTCTGACAAAAGGCCCGCTGGCAACTTCGGAAAACCCTGTCTCAAGAGCAGTTTTTCTCCAGTCGTCAAATTCATCGGGAAAAACAAAACGATCAACCTCTATGTGTTTTTTTGATGGCTGAAGATATTGTCCAATTGTCAGCATATTGCATCCTGCTTCGACCAGATTTTTCATTGTTTTCTCGACTTCTCCGGGAAGCTCTCCAAGGCCAAGCATCAGGCCTGACTTTGTGAAAACAGAGGTGTCTATTTTTTTGGCCAGCCTCAGGACTGCAAGTGAACGGCGGTAATCTGCTTCAGGCCGTACTGAAGGATAAAGACGGCTTACTGTTTCAATGTTGTGATTTAAAACATCGGGGCTGGATTCCATGACTGTATTAAGTGCTCTCTCATCTCCCAGAAAATCAGGAATCAAAATTTCTACAAGCGCATCTGGAATTTTATTTTTCACCTGTCTGACAGTTTCTGCAAAATGACTGGCACCTCCGTCAGGCAGATCGTCCCTTGTAACAGAGGTTATGACAACATATTTCAGGTTCATTTCTCGTGCGGCATGTGCAACCCTTGCAGGTTCTTCCGGATCAGGCAGCCCCAAAGGGCCTTGCTCAACCGCGCAAAAACCGCAGTTACGCGTGCAGTTTGGACCCATAATAAGAAATGTGGAAGTATGCCTGGAAAAGCATTCCCACATATTCGGGCACTTGGCCTCCTGGCATACTGTATGAAGCCTGCTTTTGCTCAGCAGGTTCCTGATCTTCTCATATGCCGGCCCTGATGGCAGATTACGTTTCAGCCAGTCGGGTTTTCTGACATGTTTTTTTTGTATCTGACGTTGACTCATAATGTTTGTTTAGTTTCTTTAACAGTTCCGGCAAACTTGTTTTTATAAGATTAACTCCAAAAACAGTTTCCACATGATTTTTTACTGCCCCGCATACCTTACTCATTGATACTTTTCGCGAGAGTTCCTGTTTCATGGATGTTGTTCCTATCTCCCTTAAACCGCATGGGTTCATCCAGCCAAAATGTTTCATTGAAATATCAACATTTAAAGACATGCCATGAAAACATATTCCCCTTCTAATTGCTATGCCTATACTTCCCAGTTTTTTATTTCCAACCCATATTCCCCTGTTAAGCGGATTTCTCTCAGCTATAATTCCAGAATCCGCAACTGCTCTGATCATGACTTCTTCGAGTTTTTCAACATAATCAACCACTCTTATCCTGGTGGCATTAAGGTCAATTATTGGATACATAATAAGCTGGCCAGGCCCGTGAAAAGTAATAACACCACCTCTTTCCACCTGAACTACTGGAATTCCTGATTTTTTAAGCAAATCAGGAGAAACAGTCAAGTCATCCAATCCGCCCCTGCGGCCAAGCGTAAAAACAGGTGGATGTTCCAGCAGCAGGATGATATCCTTGTCAATAATTCTCTTTTTTCTTGCGTCAACAAGACTTGTCTGCAGATCCCATGCCTTCCTGTACTTCAGGATCTCAAGGTCAACGCAAAGCCATTTTTTACTCTTATTATATTTTACTTCAAAAATTTATTTAGTCCTTTACCCTTTAAAGCTTTTGTTGCATAATGGGGTGCGAAACTTGAGTATGGCTTCACACGCTTTGCATTTTCGACAAACTCAACAATCGCTCAATTTATGATTTAATATATTTATTGACAAGTCATAAATATGGCTTAGTGTATTTTTTACGCAATAACAGATAATTATTGTATTTATGAAACACAGTTGTCAGAATATTTGGACAAAAATATACATACAATGGAGAATAACTAATGGAAACAAAAGAACAGGTTTTAGAAAAAATAATGTCTCAAGAAAAACCAAAATGTCCTCATTGCAACCAGGAAATGAGCCTGTGGGAAGTTCCGCCAATTTCCTTTAGCGACGGGCTTGGATGGGGAGTTCCTTATCTTTATATATGTTTTAATGATGAATGCTCTTTATATAAAAAAGGCTGGGAAGACATAGAAGAACAAGTCGGACACCATGCTTCCTACAGATGCATGAGCTATCCAGGCTCAGATAAATTTGAACTTATGCCTGTATTCAGTCCTCATGGAGGCGGAGGTCAGATTATCGATGACCAGGTTCTTATGGAACAGGAAATTCTTAAAGAGGCAATAAAGAAAGGGTTTTCAATTCTTGCCGGCTGTTATGTGGAAAAAGATGAGGTAAATATAGTAAGAATGCTTTTAGACTCCACGGAACCGGCAAGGGTTAGGCTAAAAGCGGCTGAAATGGTAGGTGATATTGGAGGGCTGGATGCAATAGAACCGATCAGAAACCCCAAGTTTGGGAATGAACTTATTCAAAAAGAAGTGGATAAAGCTATAAAAAAAATACACGATAGAAATTTTACAAGGGAATGCCCTTTTTGTGCCGAGACAATCAAGAAAAGGGCAAAGATATGTAAACACTGCGGCAAAGAAGTAGCCGGCCAGTAATATACGTTCGTCATTATACAGTGAACGGTCAAAATCTGAACTTTTTATTATGTTTTTTTCACCACGAAGCTCACGAAGAAAACAAAGAAATTATAAAAAGCATTAATTCTAATCTTCGTGCTCCTTCGTGCCCTTCGTGGTTTAATTTTTTCTTATAATCCTGACCGTTTCAAAAAGCGCAGTTTATAGCCGTGCAAAGTATAACGCAACATTATAGTTTTATATATTGCGCTGAACATTTACATTCATTACATCATATGATCGGAAAATAAGTTTTTCCTTTTCAAGTCTTTCAGCCTGCAAAGAAACAAGTTCTGAAGAATTTAATTTTTCTTTTATTTCATCTTTTGTTGGAACAGCATTTAAACCCTCGCCAAGCTTTTTGCCGGAAACAGTATCAAGCACTATCGCGGTCTTGCCGTCTGAAACTACAGAAAGAGGGATCTGATGGCTTTCAAGCAGTCTTGAAGCAGCAATAATTTCCCTTTCCCTTGACCCCAATGAAGCTGCAGCGCATTTTATCGCTATATATCTTGTCCCGTCAACACGGACAACAAGGTCTATCTGTGATTTGTAAGGCTTGCCTGCAATAACAAGTTCAATATTGACATCTACCTCAATATCTTCTTTGGAAAATCCTTTTTCGTTAACCAGAAAGCGTTCAACATCCTGTCTGTTTTCTTCAGCGCCAATGTTTGGCACCATTTCACCTGTAATAAAATTTGCAATCATTTCGTACGATTTTTTTACATCAGTCATAATTATATAAACCTTTCACGTAAGCGTTCACGGAACACGGCCACCGTTTCGCTATAGATTTTCAATTTGTCTGTTTGTATATAATCCTGTTTTCCATAAAAAATAAAGCAAAAGATCACTAACCCGTATATTTTTTTTGACGCGTTTATTAAACTTGACATTTTTGAAATGAAGGATAAATATCTCTAATTTATTCAACAGGTAATTTTTGTTAATCAATTAATATGGGTGCAGTTACTCTTATCTCCCGAAATATTTCAGACGGGATTACAGGATTGACTTAATTTTATGAAAAAGAGTGTAACTGGTCAGGTGTTTAGGTAAAAGGCTGAAGACTGAAGGGAAGGTTTGCCATTTTTAGCAGAAAACCATATAGTTTTCATTTGCAAAGGCATGCATGGTTGCACATCCCATATTTTACCTTCAGCCTTCAGCCTTCTGTCTATCTATATGAAACTTAATTTAAACGATATGGCAAGGTGCCTTGATCTTCCTGTTAGCACAGTAGATCGTTGGATACGTCAGGGCAGAATACCGATACATAGAAGCGGAAATGATTGTATATTTAAAGAGTCGATTCTTGAAAAATGGGCATTTAATCACGGCCTGCGATTTTCTTTGCCAAATGAGGAAAGAAAAAAAGAACAGAAGTTCGGGCTGACAAATCTTCTGCCTGCAATGCAACTTGGGGGAGTTTTTCATGATATTAAGGGCGATGATGTTGAATCAGTTCTTAAGTCGGCAGTGGATAAAGTGCCTGTTCCGGCAATAAATAAGCAAGGGCTATATGAAAGGCTGCTCGAAAGAGAAGCTTTAACATCAACAGGCATAGGCAAGGGCGTTGCTATCCCTCATCCACGCACCCCTCTGCCGGAAGAAACAGATAATTCTTTAATAACCACGTGTTTTCTTGAAAAGCCGATAGACTTTGAGGCCGTTGATGACAGGGCGGTGTTTGTTATGTTCATTCTATTAAGCACATCTATAAAAAATCATTTACATCTTCTTTCAAGGCTTGCTTTTTGTGTGCGTGATGACTCATTTGTCGAATTTTTGAGAACATATCCGGATACTTCTTCACTTTTATCGAAAATAGCTGATAGTGAAAATCTACTCGACAAGGCAGATCACAATTAGGTATTGAAAATATGCGCATTTTAAGACGTTGGCGACATCCTGCAAGCTGGAGCATTTTTCGCCTTGACGACCGTCTTCTTCTCATTTTGATAGCTGTTATTGTAGGCACGTGCAGCGGGCTGGCGGCTGTTGCCCTTAACCGGTCGCTTATTGCGATGTTTGAATGGCTCCATCATTTTCGTCATTATTGGTGGTCGTTTATTATGCCTGCAATTGGAGCGGCTCTTTCTGCGCTTTTCCTGGACAAAATGGTAAAAGAAGGCGCCGGACACGGGGTGCCCGAAGTGATTTACAGCGTATCACGTTATGGCGGCCTGATGCGATTTCGTTCAAGTTTTTCTCGCCTGATATCAAGCTGTCTTACCATAGGCAGCGGAGGTTCAGCAGGCCCTGAGGCTCCTGTGGTTATGAGCGGAGCAGCTATTGGTTCAAATATTGCAAAACTTTTTTCTTTAAATGACCGCCAGCGTGTTACTATTGTTGGTTGCGGTGCTGCAGGTGCAATATCTTCTATTTTCAATGCTCCCATTGCAGGGATGGTCTTTTCTATTGAAGTAATTCTTGGAGAGTGGAAAGCTGTAAATATTGTTCCAATAGCAATTGCTTCTGTTGCAGGCACCGAAATAAGCAGAATACTCCAGGGGAACCAGATTGCTTTCAGCCATCGTTTATTCCATATTGGTCATTTAGATATTGTTGCCTGTATTGGTTTGGCAATAATTTCGGCGGTTGCGTCTGTACTTCTTACCCGTCTTCTGAGGTCAATGCACGGAGTTTCTAAAAAGGCTCCCTTTCCCATATGGGTGCGCGCTGCTGCCGGAGGTTGTGCGGTCGGAATAATCGGTATTTTCCTTCCAATCGTGCTTGGAGAGGGATATCATCCTCTCAGAACAATGATAGAAGGGGCGTATACACAAGGCCTTGGTATTGTTACCTTGGCTGTTTTTGCAAAAATTCTTGCGACTTCTTTGACTCTTGGCTGGGGAGGATCCGGTGGAATATTTGCTCCCTGCCTTGTTATAGGTAGCCTGGCGGGTCTGACTTATCACCGAGGGCTTCTTTTACTTTGGCCTTCAGTTCCATGGGTAAATGAGGGTTGCTTTGCTTTATTAGGCATGGCGGGACTTATCAGCGGAATGCTTCATGCTCCGCTAACAGGAATTTTTCTTATTATCGAAATCACAGGAGGTTATGAAGTTATTCTTCCTCTTATTATAGTCTCAGTTATTTCTACTACACTTTGCCATTATATTGAGCCTGTTTCTTTTTACCTGAAAGAGCTGGTTGAAAAAGGTCAGCTTTTAAGACCGGGCACAGATGCGAGAGTTCTATCTGATCTGAGCGTTCAGGAGCTGCTTGAGAAAGATTGTATAATTGTTAAACAGAATATGCTGCTCAGGGATTTTATTAATATTATAAAAAAATCTCACAGGAATTATTTTCCTGTTGAGGATGAAAAAACAGGCCGTTTTCTGGGAATGATTCATCTGGATGATATAAGGTCATATCTCTTCAACCCGCTAATGTACGATGCAGTGGTTTTGGGCCAGATAATGGATACTGATGTTAAAGTTGTATATCTTGACGATGATTTGTCTGAAGTGCTACGTAAAATGGATGTGAATCGGCTTTTTTCCATGCCGGTAATTGCAAACAGAAAATTTTTAGGCATGATTTCTAAGGCTACGCTATTGGATAAATATCGCAATGAATTGATGGTTCAGACAGACCTGTAAATTTTATTTAAGGAGATGTGATGGATGCCCAACTATTTCATATTTTTAGGAATACTCCTCTTGGAAGAGAGACTTTGCTGCAATCTATATACTTTTGCAAGAAAGTCGGAGCCTCACTGATTATTTACATACCCGAGTTCACAAAGTTTTTGATGTATTTTGAAAATGATGTTGTCCAGATTGATCTTGATAACTCTTATCTGACTTCGCCGGAAACCGCTTTAAAACATGCAAAGGAACTGCTTGACCAGGGTAAAATTAAGGCAAGATTTCTGGAACCAAAAAATTTTACAGCATCAACACTTCCGGATATATCGACAAATTTTGATTTTATGTGTTGTCCTCGAAGTATAAGCGATTTATCTTCAAAGATTGGTCTTGGCTACATCGGGCCGAGGGTCAGACGTATTGTAAATTCCGCAAGGTTTCCGGTTCTTATAACAAGCCCTGTTTTTAAAAAATGGCGAAGTATTGCAGTATCCTTTGGTGGTTCGGCAAATGCAGTTAATGCTCTGAAGCTCGGATTTCGTATAAGCAGAGCATCTGAAATGCCGCTGAGTGTTTATACCCATATGGAAAATGCCTCAAGGGAATCGTATGAAGAGATAATCAAAAATGAGAATCATGAGGAAGAAATGGATCATTATGTGACTGAGTGGCATATGTTTGAAAGAGGAAAGTTTGAAGAAAACATTTATGATGTGCCGCATGATGCCCTTGTGGTTTTAGGGGCATACGGTCACGGCTTAATAAGAAACATTTTTTTTGGGAGCAAAATGGAGAAGATACAATCTACAATTACCAACAATCTTTTGATTGCAGGTCCGAACTATGGGCTCGGTCAAAAATAACTTGGTAGAATTTGCGCCCGAATTTGCCGTAGATTTAATTGATCTGATTGAGCAAAACCGCAGGAATAGCGAGCTATTTCGAGGCCAATTTTACTAAAATCAGGTGCGATTGAAGATCGGTTAAAGATATGGTGAAGTCGGGATGTAAAAATGCCAAGTTATTTTTGACCGAGCCCATAGCATTAACAAGATGATGTAGGAACTGTTTACAGTTAACTGTTGATCAAAACGTAAGGGGGGACATCTGCTTTGGTGGATTCGTCGCGAAGCGAATCCACCAAAAACTGTAAATTCAATCAGCCATAGAGCCAAAATGGCGGAAAGTGTCCCGCTTTAAGTTGGTAGCCGATTCAACGACTTTGAGATTACAGCAAATTCACTTCCACATAAAGTCGCAGCTTGATTGCTCCTCTGTGCTTGTCAATAATTTCCATTTTCTTTAGGAACGGAAATGTTTTTAAAGCCTTTTTAGCTTCTTTTTCTAACTCGTCAGTTCTCATCTATTGGTTCCCGACAATTCAGTGAGGTCTTCCTGCAAGCACTCTATTCCTGTAATAGCCATTTCCCAATCACAGAAATCAGATTCGGCATCCAAAGAATAATCGAATTTCTTCACCAACTCTTGATCTCTGAACTCCTCAAATCTCATCTTATACTTCTTTTTCAGGAGCCTATCTATTAAATAGTACCTATTTAACCTACGCCGATATTCGTTCTCTATAATTTTCTTAAGCTTTGATTCTGAATCTATACCCGATTCTTCCAGATTGTCTATGAACCTGGAAATTCTTTCTGGTATCGCAGGCATTCTAAGTCACCTCCCTAAATTCACTAAAATCCACCACCATATAAAGATTCTTCCTGCTAAAGTATTCACAATTTTTACACATTATTACATGTAAAGCAGAATATAAAACTCCTTACAAATATTCAAGTTCTTTCAATGCCTATACTGTTAACGCACAAATATTTAACAAAAACAGGCATAACCTATTAAAAATAATGAATTTTAGAAGCCGTAAGCCTCAAATAAATATTTAGGATAAAATATCAACATTAACAATGGGTTAGAATATTTAATGTGCAACATCCGTATAGGCATTGTTCTTTCCATCATTTTTCCAAATCCCACAAATATCAATCTGCTCTTTGATGCAATTCGCAAAACGATCATCCTGATTATGTGCTTGTATGGCCAGTTGAATATTGGAGGGGTGATGTCAGTCTCTGAACAATCTTCGTAAAACCAAACGATACTTCCGAAAGGCTCAGCACATAAAGAGATGCACCTCAAAAGATCCAAAAAAAAGGCTAAGTGGAAATTGAGCGCCAATCGCAAGGGCTTCAACATATGCGTTGATGGTCTTATCGCTCTTCCCTGCTTTGGGATAGATAAAATGATCTCAAGTTAAATCAGAAACAGGAAAAAGCAATTTTGAATTTTAAATTCACAGATTTCGCCTTCTGTGCCTTTATTTTTACAGCAATTGTATCCTTGTTCGCCCTGCGTCTTCCAGCATCTTCTGGATTTCTGTGGGCAGGTAAATCTGGTGATTCCCGGTGATGGCCGGCCTCTCCGGTTATATTTTTACATGTTCAAGATGAATATCTCTTTTAAACATGCTTGTTGCTGTTTTTTCAAACTGTTCGGTTACGTCTGATACAAAAAAATCGCATCTGCCTTTTTTACCAAGCAGCGCGTCAATTTCCTGATGCTTTTCCAAAAATGCCTTTACATTGCTCGCAACAGCAATAGAAGAGTCAATGACGTTTACCTTTTTACCTATTTTTTTTTGAATGATATTTTTTAATAAAGGATAATGAGTACAGCCAAGAATAAGCGTGTCTATCTGTCTGACTTTCAATGGATGCAGATATTTTTTAACAATCATTTTTGTTTCAGGTTTTTCAAGCCAGCCTTCTTCAACCAGGGGAACAAGGAGTGGGCAGGCTTTTGAGTAAACCCTTGCATGCGGATTCATTTCCTTTATTTTTTTTTCATATATACCGCTTTTGATTGTTGCCCTGGTTCCAATGATTCCGATACATGCTTTATGAGAAGTATTGATTGAAAGTTCAACTGCCGGCGTAATAACTTCAAATATCGGAATGTCGAAATTTTCAGCTACGCTTTCCGTGGCAACACTTGAAGCTGTATTGCATGCTATTACAACGATTTTTGCGCCCTTGCTTAAAAGAAACTCGGTGTTTTCAAGAGCGTATTTCTTGACTGTTTCAGAACTCTTGGTTCCGTAAGGTGTGCGGGCAGTATCTCCAAAGTATATGATATCATAACTGGAGAGATTCTCCATTATTGCTTTTACAACCGTTAACCCGCCTATTCCTGAGTCAAATATTCCTATCATGGCAATTTGGAATTATCTTTACAAACCGACCTGATACATTCCTGCACCAGATTATCAGGCACATCTGTTTTAATGCCCCGGCATGAATTAGCCATGATACGCCAGTTAGTTATATCTGTCAGCACGCTTTCTATAAACGGCCATGCCCTGCACATGCGTGGTTTAACCGGATGTATGGTGCAAAGATTATCCCAGAAGATACAGTAACCGTCAGCGCCCTGTGCAAGCACCAGCTTACTCCCTGATTTAAGGCAGTAGTCTGAAACAAATTTCTTTGGATCTGTATTTATATAAGCTGCAATTTTTTCAATATCATTTGCTGTCACATAGGTTCCTCCGAACCCTTTGCAGCAGTCACCGCATTTTTTGCAAATAAATATATCTGAAGGTTTTATTATATTAAATGGCATGTCGTGTTTCCATAGCTCTTTTTATGGTAATCTGGTCAATGTATTTCAAATCACCACCTATCGGTATTCCTGAAGCAATACGAGTTGTTTTAACCGGATAGTTTTCTAAACGCTGAGCAATATACAAGGCAGTGGCTTCGCCTTCAACCGTGGTGCTTGTCGCAAGAACAATCTCTTTTACATTATTATCTTTTATTCTTGATAGAAGCTCCTTGAGCCTTATATCGTCAGGCCCGATGCCGTCCATCGGAGACATAGCGCCCTGAAGAATGTGATAAACTCCTTTAAAAGCCCCTGACTTTTCGATAGCCACCATATCGGCGGGCTGTTCCACCACACACAATAATGAGCTGTTTCTTGTCCTGTCGCCGCAGATATTGCAAATATCGCTATCGCTCAGGCCAAAACAGATGGAACATGATCCTATTTTTTTTCTGGTTTCCAGGATACTCAGGGAAAGCTGTTCAACCTCTTTTAGCGGAGAACGAATTATATGCATAGTGAGGCGTTCGGCAGTCTTTTCTCCTATCCCCGGAAGCCGGGAGATATTTTTAACCAGGTTCATGATTGATAATGGATAGTGACTCATAATAATTAGATGTCCGGTAGGGGCGATCCTTGTGATCGCCCTGATTAGGGCGATATTGAATTACATTCCAGGTATTTGAAGACCGCCGGTAAGTTTGCTCATCTCTCCGGAAACCATTTCCTGTGATTTTGCAAGAGCGTCATTTACTGCTGCAAGTATCAGATCCTGAAGCATTTCAACATCATCAGGATCAACGACTTCCTTTTCTATCTGGATTGATAATATCTGCTGCTTGCCATTTGCTACCGCCTTAATCATACCGCCGCCGGCAGTTGCTTCAACGGTTTTATCCGCCAGCTCTTCCTGCATTCTAAGCATCTTGGCCTGAAGCTTTTGAGCCTGTTTCATCATGTTTCCCATGCTTTTCATGAGTAAATACCTCCTATATAATTTTTACATCAACGACTTTTCCGTTAAAAATTTCGATTGCATCCGTTACCAGAGGGTGTCTCAATGCTTTTTGCTTCAAATTGTTGTTTTGATTTTCCCCCTGTTGTTTTTTTTCACTATTTTGTTTGTTTTTGGCTTTTATGGTCAGATTCATCTTTTCTTTAAAAAATTTACTGCATATTTCTTTTATGATAGCAACATTTTTATCACGCTTTATCATATTTATATTATAACCATTACCATGCACCTCAATTTCAATATTTTGTTTGGTAAGTTTTTTCAAGGAACACTTTGCCAAATTTGCAGCAAGAGCAGGATGGTTTTTTGAAAAAATATCAAGGAGTTTATTCCATGTAATTTCAAGATTATCATTAGAATCATAAGAAGAGGAGCTGCATGATTCTTTAAGCTCCGTTGAATCAGTCGGCTCTTCTGAAATTCCTTCTGAAATTCCTTGTGGGATCTTACTATAATATTTTAAAGCGTCCTTATTTTCAGCAACTTCATAATTAGCGGGAATTGCCGGAAGGTTTTTTTTTAAATCATCAAGTTTTTCTATAAGCAAATCAATAGGTAATACAGGCTTTATCTGAGATAGCCTGATAAATGCTATCTCAAGTGCCAACTTTGGTTGAGCCGAAAGCCTTATCGAAGCCTCCTCTTTGAAGAGAAGATCAAAGATCTGGTTCAAATAAGATTCGGAAATGTCCTGAACCTGATCTTGCATTAAATCTATTTCATGTGAAGGGAGATTTATCAGTTTGCTGATATTTTTGCCCATCTTTACAACAAGCAGATTTCTGAAATGTTCAATAATTTCCGCATAAAATTTTTTCATTTCATATCCGCGGGCATAAATTTCATCCACTACATTAAGAGCTTCCGGAATATCTTTTTGTAAAATTGCATTTGAAATATCAAAAATTATTTTTTTGTCGGCAACTCCAAGAATGTCTAAAATGTTTTTGTAGCTGATAGTTCCTTCTGAACAGGCCATTATCTGGTCAAGAAGGCTTAACGCATCTCTAATACTACCCCCGGCTTCGCGGGCAATCAACATCAGGCTTTCTTCTGTTATGTCAATATGTTCTTTAGAGCATATATCCTTCATATGATTTGAAATTGACTCGATATCAATTAGTTTGAAGTCGTAACGCTGGCACCTGGAAAGTATAGTTATGGGTATCTTATGAGGCTCGGTAGTTGCAAAAATAAACATTACATGTGATGGGGGTTCTTCTAAAGTTTTTAAAAGAGCGTTAAATGCAGAGATGCTCAGCATGTGGACTTCATCTATAATGTATATTTTGTTAGGGCTGTGAGCCGGCATATAGTTTACGTTTTCACGCAGACTTCTAATTTGTTCAACGCCGTTGTTAGATGCACCGTCAATTTCAAACACGTCAACCGCATTTCCTGAAGTAATTTCACGGCATGATCCGCATGTATTACAAGGGATCGGGGTGGGGCCATCTTTGCAATTCATAGCCTTTGCCAATATTCGTGCTACAGTGGTTTTGCCGGTCCCTCTTGGTCCGGTAAAAAGAATTGCATGGGCGACCCGACGCGATTTGATAGCGTTAGTTAAAGTTTGGGTGACGTGGTTTTGTTTTATAACCTCGTCAAAGGTTTGGGGTCGATACTTGCGAGCAAGAACAAGGTAGGACATATATTTTCCTGATTAATTAAGGGACTTGGAAATAAAGAATATACCAAGATTGCGCAGGATTTTTGTTCATCTTCAAGGCGCGGCTGAAGGCGCATAGCAAGGCTATGTAACGAAAGCCGCAACGCCGAAGATGGGCAAAAAGACAAGCAAGATGGTATATTGTTTATTTCCAATTCCCTAATGGCGGAGAGAGAGGGATTCGAACCCTCGGTGCCGCTTTTGACAGCACACACGATTTCCAGTCGTGCTCCTTCAACCAGCTCGGACATCTCTCCGGTAGGGGCGATCCTTGTGATCGCCCTGATTGGGGCAAATACAAACCCTGACTGAGGCGATCACAAGGATCGCCCCTACTATAAATTTAACGACTCGACTAAAGTCGCGGGGGAATTTCAATAAGTTGTAGAAATTCCGAAACATTTTATTAATGGCGGAGAGGGTGGGATTCGAACCCACGATCCCGTTATTAACAGGATACCGCTTTTCGAGAGCGGGGCCTTCAGCCGCTCGGCCACCTCTCCAATACCCAAAAATTATAATTGGAGCAAGTAGGAGTCAATATAATTTTTGATTTGAACTGTCAATAAGGAACGTGGACGAAATAACTTCCCCAACTATAAATCACAGCTTCAGGCCGCCTTTGTCCGGTCTCAAAGCACAAAAATATTGAAATAGCTCGCTATTCCTTCAACTTTTGTGATCTGAGATCGAACAAATTCGACCCAAATCTGTGCCCCTACTTGAGGAAGTTAATTCGTTCACGTTCCTAAGCTCCAAATAAATTATTTTTAAAAACTTATGAAATTGATTCATGTTTTACTTGAACAAGATTATTCTTTTTAGTATTTGTTCTTTTTTTATTTAACACCTGAAAGGGCTACCAACTTAAAGCGGGATGCTTTCCGCCATTTTGGCTCTATGGTAATTTCACAATCAAGCGAAATCTAAGGCGTTGCTAACTGATTGAATTCACAGGTTGTCCCACCTTACGTTGGTAGCCCCTGAAAGCAAAGGAATTAATAAAATGGCTGAAGTCCTCCCTTTCAGAGGAATTTTATATAACACGCAAAAAATTCGCGACTTGTCTGATGTAGTAACTCCGCCTTATGATGTTATTTCAAAGCCGGAGCAGCATGATTTCTATGAACGACATCCACAGAACATTATAAGGCTGATATTAGGCAAGACGACTGAGAACGATACGGTCAATAATAATTATTATACCAGAGCATCTGACTTTTTAAAAAACTGGTTTTCAGAAAATATACTGGAACAGGATACAACGCCGGCATTTTATTTAACATCCATGGATTTTTCTTTAGAAAATAAAATTTTCACGCGTTATGGAATTATTGCTTTAGTTGCTCTGGAGCCGTTTAAAAATGGTGTCATTGTTCCACATGAGAGTACATTTTCCAATGTTAAAACGGAAAGATTTGGACTTATGAAGTCATGCCATGCAAATTTCAGCCCTATTTTTTCCCTTTATTCAGATAGTAAAAACATAATAATTGATAAATTAAAGGGGCCGGCATTAAAGCAGACACCAGTAATAGAGTTTGCTGATTATGATGGCCACAGGCACAGGATGTGGCGCATAACCGATTTAGATTCCTGCAGATATGTTTCCAATGCAATGCAGGAGAAAAGACTTTTTATTGCTGATGGGCACCATCGTTATGAAACCGCCCTTGACTATAGAGACTGGATATCGAGCAGTAATCCGGATTTTAATAAAGATCATCCAGCTAATTATGTAATGATGTATCTTAACAGCATGGAAGATACCGGATTGGTAATACTGCCTGCTCACCGCATGGTTAAAGGATTGAAAAGTTCAATAATAACCTCTTTTATTAACAATGCAGAGGATTATTTTGATATTTTGACAATTCCTTTTATGGACAGTGATTTCGAAAGAGCACGGGCTGAATTTATATCAATTCTTAAATCAAATGCTTCAAAAAACATTATCGGGGTCTTGATGAAAGGCTCTATGGAATTTTATCTGCTGACGCTTAAATCAGGTGTAATGGAGCGGATGTTTTCCAATGAACTTCCAGAAGCATTAAGAAATCTTGATGTTACCGTTCTAACCCATCTGATTTTTATAGAAATATTTGGTTTTGATAATTCAAACTTAGATGACGAGAGTATTATAACTTATTCCAGCAGTGAAAAACAGGCCATAGAAGCGGCTGTTTCCGGTAAATGCGATATTTCCTTTATTCTTAATCCAACAAAGATTGAGCAAGTACGCGATATTGCAAATAAAGGCCTTATAATGCCAAGGAAATCAACATATTTTTATCCAAAGGTAATCACGGGTCTTGTGATGAACAAACTATAGACTTTCAGATAATTTCACTGTGTTATCAGTCGTCGACGTATAACTAATACGCCTTCCTCCTATTGGCCTTGTGAAATTAATTATCTGAAAGTCTATGAATTCCTTGACGGCAGAAACATTTGCTTTACTTCGTTGGTGTATGAACCGTCTTCATGGTAGATTATCAGAGGAGAAGCCATGGTTACGCCCGGTCGACCCCCTTTAATCCCTTCGACAAGAATCAGTTTTGCTTCAGAATTTCTGTTGGAATGAATGGAGCGAAGGAATTTCGGTTCAATATTAAAAGAGCGCATTTGTGTAAGAATATCAGTTAGGCGATTTGAGGAATAAACCATCACAATTCTTCCCGAAGTACGCAGCACCCTGCGAGCGGTTTCAATAACGTCGAAAAGTGTAGCTTTGATTTCATGCCTGGCAACAGCCCTTTGTTGATCAGGGTTCATTCTTCCGGATAAAACCTTCCGGTATGGAGGATTGCTGACGACCATATCAACCGGCCCTGAAGTCATATCATAATGCAGCTCTTTCATATCTTGGCAAATAATAGTAATCTGATTTTCCATGTTATTCGATTTAACATTTATATTTGCAATATCAGCGAGTTCTTTCTGTATCTCAATTCCATAAACTGTGAGTTTCGGATTACGATACGCCATTATCAGGGGGATAATGCCGCAACCCGTTCCCAGATCAAGAATCCTGCCGCCCGGACACTTGCCGGCATGACAGGCCAATAAAACAGCATCTATGGAAAAACGGTAACCGGACCGGTTTTGCTTAACCTTTATTTTGCCATTGAAAAAAGTATCAGTTGAAAAATCTTTCATAAACTAAGGCACTATATAGTTCCGATTTTAAATTTTATTTCTTCGACCAGTTCTTTCCCTGCTGAAATGTTTATCTTTCTTAATATATCGTTTTTAAAAAACTGGAGCTGTTGTATCCAGCTCGAACTTGTAACATTTACAATAAGAATTTTTCCTTTTAATGCAAAAGGTTGAGCGTTTTCCGCAACAGACTTTCCTACAGTACTATTCCATATGCTACAGGCATTTTTCAGGTCATCACCTGTCTCGTGGCGATAGGTTTTTAAGATTTTATTTATAATACTGCTTATGTGCTCAAATTCTTTAGGATTATTTTTATTTGATTTCATAATCCTGATAAATATTTTTAAATTAGATTAAGTGTCAAGAAAAACTCTTCAATAATCCAAAAGCCTTGATTTTCACATAACTTTTTGCTTTTTGCTTGACTTGAAATATTAGGCAATTTATATACTACAAAATTCAAGGCTCAAAAAAATTTGTTGATAAAGAGTATTATTTTATTTATTTTTAATAAATTAAATTTACAGGAAAGAAACTATGAGTTGGGATTGGGAAAAACTAAAACAGCAGCAACAGAAGACGGGTGGAGGCGGAAGCGGTGTTCCTCCGCAGGTTGATGAGATTCTTAAAAACATCAAGCAGTTCAAGTTCCCGGGCGGACCGATTTTAATTATTATTTTGATAGCTCTATTTTTCGGTTCATCTACATTTTTTACGGTTGGAGTTGATGAGGTCGGAGTTATTCAGCGATTTGGTAAATATATTCGTGTTAGCCAGCCCGGTCTTAATTTTAAGTTGCCGGCAGGCATTGAGAAAGTAACAAAGGTTAAGGTGAAACGTGTTTACAAAGAAGAATTTGGCTTCCGATCCGCAAGTGGTGAAGCTAGAAAACTTTTTGCGTCCGGCGGCGCTGAAAGTATGAATGTGTCTCTCATGCTTACCGGAGATCTTAATGTTGGCCTGGTGCCATGGATTGTTCAGTACAAGGTAAAAGATCCCTATAATTATTTATTTAAAGTTCAAGATCCCCGCAAGTTGCTTGTAGATATGTCCGAAGCCTCTATGCGGCTTGTAGTTGGAGATAGAAGCATTAATGAGGTTATAACAAAGCGGGAAGAAATAGCCGTTGAAGCTCGACAGCATTTGCAGGCGGAGATGGACAAGTCGGAAACCGGTATAGGTATTGTAACTATAGAGATGAAAAAAACAAATGTTCCCGAAGCAGTACAGCCCTCATTTAATGAAGTAAATCAGGCAGTACAGGAAAAAGAAAAATTGATCTATCAGGCAAAAGAGGATTATAACAAGGCAATTCCTCAGGCAAGAGGAGAGGCAGAGAGAACTATTAAAGCGGCTGAAGGCTATTCTCTTGATCGTATTAACCGCGCAAAAGGCGATGCTTCAAGGTTTGTTTCCCTTTATAATGAGTATGTTAAGGCAAAGGATATTACAAAAAGGCGGATGTACCTTGAGACTGTAACAGATCTTTTCCCCAAACTAGGTCATAAGTATATAATAGATGCTGATCAGAAAAATTTATTACCTTTACTTAATCTTGGAAAAAATGGTGTGGCGAAATGAAATCCAAAGGTTTTATTATAATAATTGCTGTAATCGCATGTCTCCTTGTTTTTGCTTCAGCTTATGTTGTGGATGAAACAGAACAGGTTGTTATTACTCAGTTTGGAAAAGTCATGGGCGAAACTAAGCACGCGCCGGGTCTTTATTTTAAAGTTCCTTTTATTCAGCAGGCAACCTACTTTCCCAAAAACCTGTTGCACTGGGATGGGGATCCAGGTCAGATACCAACTCTGGATAAAACATATATATGGGTTGACACATTTGCCAGGTGGAAAATCGTTGATCCGATTAAATATTTCCAGACAGTCGGCAATCTAATAAGCGCTCAGGGAAGGCTTGATGATATTATTGGTCCTGCGGTTAGAAATTTTATTAGTTCCTATAAACTTATAGAGACAGTAAGAACCACAAACAGGGAGCTTGATACTTTTGAAATAGGGCTGGAAGATGTTAAAAAAAGATCTGTATCTGTTATCAAAACAGGCAGGCAGCAGATTACAGAGGGAATACTGAAGCAGGCCAAGCCCAAACTTGACAAGTTCGGCATTGAGCTGGTTGATGTTAAGATAAAGCGCATTAATTACGTAGAGCAAGTAAGAAAAACCGTTTATTCCCGAATGATTGCAGAACGAAATCAGATAGCAGAGAAATTCCGTTCCGAAGGTCAGGGGGAGGCCCGTAAGATTCTGGGTGAAAAAGAAAGGGATTTAAAGCTGATTACCTCACAAGCATACAGAGTTGCCCAGGAAATAAAAGGTAAGGCTGATGCTGAGGCGACAAAATTATATGCCAAAGCATATGGGTTGGATCCGGAATTCTATTCATTTGTCAAAACGCTTGATGTTTACGGCCAGGCGCTTGATAAAAACAGTTCTATTGTTCTTTCAACAGACTCAGAGTTCTTTAAATATCTAAAAGGGTATAAGTGACAGGCCAACTGGCAAATAATGAAAAATAAAAAGCACCGACTCCTTAAAGCTCGGTGCTTTTTCTAATTCCTGGAAGAGAATACATATACCATTATTTGCCCTTTCTTCTCTGATGGCGTGTGCGTGCCAAAAGCTTTCTGTGTTTATGTCTTCTCATTTTTTTTCTTCGTTTTTTAACTACACTACCCAACAAATCACCCCCGTTCCTTATCTAATTTTTACGATAAAAGATTTATTACCATTTTTTGTATTTATTTGTCCACAATTTTATTAAAGAACTTTTCAATTAGATAAAATGAAAAAACTGCAAGCTTTCAACATGGATCAGATAAAAATTGTAAACGAGTCTGTTGCAATAGCCGAGGAACTAGTCAGTAACCGTTACAAGATGTCTGCCAGTCAGTGGCTTCACAGGAGGTATGATGTCAAGACTCTTGTTGATCTTGATCCTGACGAAATAGTTCACTGTCCTTATGCGCAAATCATTCGTTACAAGGGGCAGCGAAAAAATACTTCCCTTGAATCTTCGACTTATGATTTTTATAAAATATGTCTTCAAGATCATTCTATCCTTGCAACTCTTGAGCAATTATCCGTGATAAAACTTTTTCCATTCACCTTATATATTATTATTCATGAATTAATTCATATAGTAAGATTCAGCAAATTTCTCCAAAGCTTTGATGCTTCACCTGAAGAAAAGCTGACAGAAGAGGCCCGTGTTCATGAAAAAACATATGAGATTCTTAAGACAATTAGATTTTCGGGTCTTACAGATGTGTTAAAATTTTATAATAAATGGCGCATGTCTTTTGATGGTTTGCAAAATTCCTGAAAGTAAAGAAAAAAGCAGGAGGTTACTTCTTGACAACCCCCAAAAAGCGCTTAATATTTAAAACTGAATTTGATTTTATTATAAATGACTTTCAATTTCCTTATTGTAGTCAAGTAGTCAAGATTAAATAATTTGATGCAGGAGTTTTTTAAGATGCCTATTTACGAATATGAATGTATGAAATGTGGTGAGATTAAAGAAGTAATTCAGAAATTTTCTGACAAACCTCTAACTAAATGCAGGCATTGTTCGGGAAAGCTTCAAAAACTCGTTTCACAGAGTACTTTTCATCTTAAAGGGACAGGTTGGTATGTAACTGACTACGCAAACAAATCCAAAAAATCTTGCACTTCTCAAAAAAAGAAGGAGAAAAAATCAGTTGCAACTACTGATAATTCAAACAAAACTACCGATAAAACTTCATAATAGAAAGCCCCTGCCTTGCCTTTTTTATATATTATCTGACAAATTCGGGCACTCTGATAAATATATTATTAATAATTTGAGTAAGTTTTGATTTTTTGGAGATTAATTGTTGTTACCCCAAATATTAAGTGAAGCCGCATTGTTAATTTGTTGAAACATTTTGAGTTATTCATGATTGTTACAGAAATAATTTAGTCATAAATAAAAGGAGAATTTACAAAATGAAACTTAGACCATTACAAGACCGAATTTTAGTAAAGCGTGTAGAAGAAGAAACTACGACAAAGGGAGGAATTATTATTCCCGATACAGCTAAGGAAAAACCTGCGGAGGGCGAGGTTGTAGCTGTTGGTATCGGCAGGATAGGCGAAGACGGCAAAAGGATTGCTTTAGAGATAAAAAAGGGCGATAAGATTTTATTCAGCAAATATGGTGGAACCGAAGTTAAGATTGAAGGCGAAGAATATCTGATCATGCGTGAAGACGATGTTCTTGGTATAATCGAATAATAATAATTATAAATATTGGAGGATAAGATAACATGCCTAAAATAATAAAGTATAACATGAAAGCCCGTGAATCTATGCTAAAGGGTGTTACAACTCTTTCTGATGCGGTTGTCGTTACCCTTGGACCCAAAGGAAGAAATGTCGTTATTGATAAATCCTGGGGTTCTCCCACAGTTACAAAGGACGGAGTAACTGTGGCCAAAGAGATTGAACTTGAAGATAAGTTTGAAAACATGGGTGCCCAGATGGTAAAAGAGGTTGCCAGCAAGACAAGCGATATGGCTGGCGATGGGACAACGACCGCTACAGTTCTTGCCAGAGCGATTTATGAAGAAGGGCAGAAACTTGTCGCAGCCGGAAACAATCCTATGGCTATAAAACGAGGTATTAACAAGGCTGTTGAGGTTGTTGTCAAAGAACTTCATAGGATTAGCAATCCGACCAAAGAGCAGCGTGAAATAGCACAGGTAGGCACAATATCTGCCAACAATGACGAAACCATAGGCAATATCATTGCCGAGGCCATGAACAAGGTTGGTAAAGAAGGCGTAATTACCGTTGAAGAAGCTAAGACCATGGAAACAACACTTGAAGTTGTTGAAGGTATGCAGTTTGATCGCGGATATCTTTCTCCATATTTTGTGACCGATCCTGAGAAGATGGTTGTCTCACTTGAAGAGCCTTATATACTCCTTAATGAGAAAAAAATCAGCAATATGAAAGATCTGCTTCCGATTCTTGAGCAGATAGCCAAAATGGGCAAACCGCTTATGATTATTGCTGAAGATATTGAAGGTGAAGCCCTTGCAACTCTTGTTGTTAACAAGCTGAGAGGTACACTCCAGGTGGCTGCGGTTAAAGCCCCAGGTTTTGGCGATAGAAGAAAAGCCATGCTTGAGGATATAGCAATTCTGACAGGCGGTCAGGTTGTTTCTGAGGACATAGGGGTTAAACTGGAAAATATTACTCTGGCAGATCTTGGTAAAGCAAAACGCATGAACATTGACAAGGATAATACTACTATTGTTGACGGCGCGGGCGCTCGCAGTGCGCTGGAAGGCCGTGTAAGACAGATTCGTGCTCAAATCGATGAGACAACTTCAGATTACGATCGTGAAAAACTCCAGGAGCGTCTCGCAAAACTTATTGGTGGAGTTGCCGTCATTAATGTTGGTGCTGCAACCGAGACCGAGATGAAGGAAAAGAAGGCTCGCGTTGAAGATGCATTGAACGCTACCCGTGCTGCTGTTGAAGAAGGTATTGTGCCTGGGGGCGGCGTTGCGCTGGTTCGATGTTTGTCTGTTCTTGATAAGATGAAAATTAAAGCCGACCAGAAGCTTGGTGTAAAGGTTGTTATGCGTGCTATTGAAGAACCACTTCGTCAGATTGTCAACAATGCAGGCCTTGAAGGTTCTGTTGTGATTGATAAAGTAAAGAGAGGCAAAGATGCTTATGGCTTCAATGCAGATACAGACAAATATGAAGATTTGATAGAAGCCGGCGTTATAGATCCTACCAAGGTGGTTCGTTTTGCCCTGCAAAATGCTGGTAGCGTTGCTTCTTTAATGCTTACAACGGAAGCTATGATCGCTGATAAACCGGAAGAAAGTGCCGGTGCTCCCGCTATGCCTGGCGGAATGGGCGGCGGCGGAATGGGTGGAATGGGCGGAATGGGTGGAATGGGCGGAATGATGTAATACGCTCTTAATGCACTCATCTCATTTGATATATTATATAAAAAAGCCCTTATGCTTTTCTTGGCATAAGGGCTTTTTTGTTTTTGCTTACTATTGAATATCTTGACAAATTACAGATAAACAAGGTATTAATTGTTTTATAATATTTTTGGAGCAGAGACGTTCGCAATGTTGAGAAAAGCATTTTAATAATTCAGTGCGATTCCGTGAAAATCCGTGGTGAATTATTACCAAAATTGGAGCATTTCATGAGTTGTTGTATAAAATTCCGGTTAGTTATGTATTTGTGCGTGTTTGCTGCAATTGGTTTTTTTCCGGTTAGCTCTTGTGCTGAGGAAAGCGAAACTTTAGTCGAACACGAGGCAGGTGTTTACTACACCATCCAGAAAGGAGATACGCTCTGGGATCTTTCACGCCGGTTTCTTGATTCACCATGGCAATGGCCTGATATGTGGAGTGAAAACAGCCAGATTGCCAACCCGCACCGTGTTTATCCGGGTGATCGCATACGTTTGTTCCAGCGTAAGGATGTAGCAAGATGGGTTGACACAGACCTGGATAAAGAGGTCGTAGAAGAAAAGGACCCCCTATATTATTTTTATTCTTCAATAGATAAAATCGGGTTTATTAAGAAGGAACCGGCTACTCCCCTGGGGACTATCTTCGAAGTCAAAGATGATAAAGAAATGATCAGCAAAGGTGACCTGGTATATATACGGCCAAATGAAGACACATCTTTTATTCCAGGCAATAAGTTTACAGTATATAGAGCTTTGAAACCATTAAGGGACAGAAGGACAAATTCTTATATTGGGGTACAGCATTATCTGACCGGCATTGTTGAAATTACGAAAATTGAGCCGGAATTTGCCGTGGCCAGAGTTGTTCAGTCCTTCAGGTCTATTGAAGTCAATGATCTGTTAATACCCTATGTAAAAAGGTCGCCCAAAATTATACTTACTGAAAGCAAAAAAGAACTTGCAGGTAAGATAATTGAAGCAGAGGAGCATACAAGTATCATAGGAGATAACACAGTTGCATTTATAGACAAAGGAAACAAAGACGGTGTAAAGCCAGGACATAGGTACAGCATATTTTACAGGGAAAAGAAGCGCCTTGATCCGAAAACAAAGGGAGATGTTTACTTAACTCCGGTTGATTTCGGCACACTGCTTGTTCTTCATGCCGAAGAAACAACATCAACGGTTCTTATTACAAGCGCTGAAAAAAGTATTTATCCTGGTGCGGATATTCATTTGCCATTGCGATAATGCAAAACAGTTAGTTGTTTTATAAAAAGAACTAAAAAAGCGAAAAGCGCCTGAAAAAGATAACCGGAAAAGAGTTGCTTGACTTTGATTTCTTGTGGAATTATAAATATTAAAAGTGTCGGAAGTATAAAAATCGCTCAATTTAGTTATAGATACTCGCTATTCAGGAAAGAATAATGAAAAAGTCATTGATATATATAATTTCAATAATTTTTTTTATTGTGCTTTGCAGCCAGGTTAATGCAGAAGTGGCAGGTAACTGCGCAAATTGCCACACAATGCACAACAGCCAGGACGGGTCGGACATGGCGACTTATGGCGGCACTTCGGAAGAAAATCCATGCATGACACGCGGTGACTGCATTGGTTGCCATGCTTACAATACAAGCGGAACCAATAATAATGTGGTAAACATTGACGGTACCCTGATTCCCCAGGTTTGGCACAATGGAACCGACGACCTTGCCTCAGGAAGAGACCTTGCCGCAGGTAATTTTAAATACTTTGCCACAGGTACTGACGATAACAAAGGTCACAACGTATTTGCTATTGACCAGGAAGATAATGCCTCCATGTTCCCTCCGCCTGGATACAAAACAGATCCAGGTATTACAGCGACAAACTTTTCATGTGCAGGAAAGCATGGATGTCATGGAGACCGTACCATAAAAGGCGAAAGTACTTCCATGAAAGGCGCTCATCATGCTGATGATAGTACTATTGACGGCCTTTCGACTGGAACAAGTTATCGATTCTTAAAAGGTGTTCTTGGCCTTGAGAATCCTACCACTGCATGGCAAAATGTAAGTTCTACCGATCATAATGAATATAAAGGACTTACTTCACCTGACGATAGTGCTTCTGATATAAGCCCGGGCACAGGTGGCTCTATAAGCGGCTTTTGTGCGGAATGTCATGATTATTATCATGGTGATGATTTAGATGAGACAGGCGGAACTGCATCGACGTGGATAAGGCATCCAACTGATTTTTCTTTACCTTCGAGCGGAGAATATACAAGTTACAGTATTATTGCTCCCGTAGCCAGAGTAACCTTGCCCGGATTTCCGTCAAGCGCAGTTGACCCCGCCGGAACAACCGATGATATAGTTATGTGCCTTTCATGCCATGGGGCTCATGCTACAAAATTTTACAAGCTCATGCGGTGGGATTATAATGGGGATGAGGGTGGTGATCTCGCAGAGCAATTGTCCGGGTGTCTTGTTTGTCATAATACGTTGAATTAAACAAATAGACCGTTCCGTAAAATCCAGGGAGGCATAATGAATAACTTGAAGACAATATTTTTATGCTTGGCAATCCTTATGTTTTTGGTGGGCGGTGTCAGTTATGCAGGTACGACTTACCTTGATTCGGCACATGGTACCCAAAACGGCGCTATTACCGGCGTGAAGCGTCTCAGCGTATATACAGATGGCCACTGCGCACACTGCCACGAGCAGCATGCCAGCATCGCCGGAACAGAGCCCGATCCAAAAACCAGTGATGCCGCAGGGCCTGATAAATTTTGCCTTTTTGCGGATAATTTTTCGGGTAAAGTTACAAATCTTTATACTCAAAGTGATAACGCCTGCTTTTACTGCCACAGAACAGGCATGGCTTTTGTTAATTACAGCTATAGTAGTACCTTTGGGGGAAGTTCCGATGTCACTCCAGCAAGCATCATGGACGCGTTTAATATTATCAGTGGATCTTACCACAACCTGAATGATGTGCTTAATTTTGCTAAAGGGCAATGGCCTACATTTACTGCCGACTCCAACCCCTGCTCTGCCTGCCATAATGTCCACATTGCACAAAGAAGCTGCGGCAAACCGACTGGTTCGTATGACCCTACCAAATCCGCCATATCCCGGCCCAGCGACCACGGCAATCTGTGGGGAAATGATGATGGCACTGTTAATTTTAGCGAAAGAATGGATGCTTATACTTTCGGCTATCGTGCGCCCTTTTATGTTGGCGCAACTCCGACTGCGGACCCCACCCTACATGAGCCGGATGGTGAATCAAGATTAATTTCATCAAACGAAGTTAAAGGGATAAATTTACCCGATTACGTAACTTTCTGCACCGATTGTCATAATGCTACCAATTCGATTACCAGTCAGGCGCTGGGAACCTTGAAATTTATCAATTGGGCGACCGGGGATCAGCACGGGAAAACAAATGGTGCCGGCTCTGCTGATGGAGACCTAAATGCCCCCTACACTTCAGATGGCAAAAGCACCGGGACCCAAGTGGATGCTACTGATTTTGTCCTATCCTGTATGGACTGCCACGAACCCCATGGCTCATCTAACAAATATCTACTCCGAACCACTGTAAATGGCACAGCGGTTTCCATAACTACTACTGGTGTGTGGTATGATTTTTGTATAGCTTGCCATAGCGTTAATCTATCAACTACTAATCACGTAAGCTTAACCACAGCCAGCACCTGTAACGGCGCTGGCTGCCATAACCACGGGTCAAATTTTTGACCAAGCCCTTAATGCGATCTGACGTTTCTTCCGGAATAAAATAATATATGATTAGTTTGTGGAATGACGAAGATGCAAAAACCTTCCTAAATGATCCATTGCAGCTAAGGGTTTATACATCCAGGCTGTTAGGCCAGGAGCCCGAGTTGGTTTTACATGGCGGAGGCAACACCTCGGTTAAGGTTAAGAAAGAGAATATCTTTGGGGATATCGAAGAAATTCTTTATGTAAAAGGAAGCGGAGTGGATTTAACAGATATACAGCCTGCTGGATTTACTCCTGTCAAACTTGAAGTTCTTAACAAAATGGCCTCGCTGGAGAAGCTTGATGATGCCGATCTGCTCAGACTTCAAAGAACTTCAATGATTGATCCCGACTCTCCCAATCCTTCCATAGAAGCAATTTTGCACGCCATCATACCTTTTAAATATGTTGATCATACTCATGCGGATTCGGTTGTTACGATTTCAAATAATGAAAGGGGAGAAAAGCTGATCCGGGAGATTTATAAAGAACGGGTTCTGATTGTGCCTTATGTAATGCCCGGTTTTATTTTAGCAAAAAAAGTTTATGAATTGACCCGAGATTTAGACTGGAGCAAAGTTGAAGGTATAATCCTGTTAAATCATGGAGTATTTACTTTTTCAGACGATGCTCGAACGAGTTATGAAAGAATGATTCATATTGCCTCGCTGGCAGATGATTATCTTAAAAAACAGGGTGTTTTTGACTCTGTTGCCAAAGCTGAACCGCTCGAAGATTTGTTGTCACTGGCACGTATTCGTCATCAGGTTTCTGCCGCAAAGGGGGATGCGATGATAGCCAGGATAGACCAAAGTCCTGAGGCCTGTGGTTTTGCAAATCTTTCTGATATTGATTCAATTTCCACACGCGGACCTATGACTATGGATCATGTGATCCGCACAAAGCCGATTCCTGTTATACTAAAAAACGATATTGAGAAAGATATAGCCGATTATTCTTCAAAATATAAAAAATATTTTGATCGGAATACCGATGGCCATATGGAATGCCTTGATACAGCGCCTCGATGGGGTATCTGGCCGAAATATGGCACAATATCATTTGGACGAAGTGTAAAAGAAGCAGAAATAGTGACAGATATAGCAGATCATACAATACGCGCAATTCAGCTTGGCGAGGCCATAGGAGGTTGGAGTCCATTACCGGGAAAAGACATTTTCCACATGGAATACTGGACATTGCAACAGGCTAAATTAAAGAAAAAAGAGAGTTATCTTGAATTGCAGGGCAAGATAGCGCTAATAACAGGCGCTGCCGGCGGGATTGGCAGAGCCTGTGCAGAAGCGTTATCTGAGCAAGGCGCAGTTATTGTTGGGCTTGATATTAATCCTGAGATTGCAGAGACATTCAATCAGCAGGATCGGGTAGGATTGACTTGCGATGTCACTGATGATAAGGCCGTGCAGGAAGCGGTTGAGTTTATTGTTCGGAGTTTTGGAGGTCTTGATATTCTGGTGACCAATGCAGGAATATTTCCTGTTAGCCGGAGTATTGAGGAAATGGATGCTGAAACCTGGAATCGAAGCATAGAAATAAATTTAACCAGCCATCAGAGATTGTTAAAAGCATGCATACCTTATCTTAAACAGGGCATTGATCCTGCGGTTATTTTTATAGCTTCCAAAAACGTTCCAGCTCCGGGGCCTGGCGCTTCCGCCTATTCGGTTGCCAAGGCCGGCCTGACTCAGCTCGCCCGTATAGCTGCAATGGAATTGGCCGTTTTTGGCATTCGTGTTAATATAGTTCATCCGGATGCTGTTTTTGACACAGGAATCTGGACCCAGGAAGTGCTGGAGGGTCGGGCCAAGCATTACGGGCTGACAGTTGCAGAATATAAAACTAAAAATCTCTTGAAAACAGAAGTGACATCAAAAGATGTTGCCGCTATGGTCTGTGCTATGGCCGGCAGAGCTTTTGCGAAGACAACAGGCGCTCAGGTTCCGATTGATGG
>Ga0255423_10002_pt1 | contig 51423 bp, 37 predicted proteins | sample ANMaggSeSYBR02H3_FD_182659 | JGI IMG/M metagenome (GOLD analysis project Ga0255423, IMG submission 182659) | Sediment cell enrichment communities from methane seep in Santa Monica Basin, California, United Staets - ANME aggregate JGI... | ecosystem: Environmental > Aquatic > Marine > Cold seeps >...
GTCAGTTGTGAAGCATATTTTCCTGTAAATAATAATGATGTAGATTCGTTATTTATAAAATTAAAATTTTTATGGAATACTACTTGACCAAAAGTGTGTACTGCCATCAAACAGCCAGTATGGATGAAGATTTTTGAAGAGGTGTTACAATTTTTTTTCAGGAGGTTGAGCAATTCAGTTGCTAAGCTTCCATCGAAATCCCCGTATAGTTTCATGTGTATATTCTCGCTGTTCCTGTGAACAAATATCTTGCGATTTCTTGCCAAGATAAATCCTCCTTTCTTCATCCTCAACCTGGAATCCAGATGAGAAATAACTATGATGACTATTCGATTATTATTAAAATAATTGTAACACTTTAGCGCTTTTAAATATTATTTTTTTGGTAAGCTGTGAACGGTTACAAATAATTTTTATAAAAACATCTCTTAAATTATTTGAATTGTAAATAGAGGAAGGGGTTTATTTTTATGGGAGAAATCCACAGGAGAATAGGAATTTATCCTGGAACAGGTGGGGAAAAATACAGGACTATAGCCGTGCGGGTGGGAAGATAGAGGCTGAGCAAATGCCTTTCCTTGCTGCGAGATGTATCAGGCAATGTCAGATGATATTGATCAGCAAGCAACCGGCCATGTCCTCCATATTCGGAAGCATCGCTTTCAAAGATCATCCGGTATTTTCCCGGTAATACTTCAAAAGAATAGTTGTCGTAAGAACGTGTTGGATGAAAGTTGAACATAAATAAAAGACCGCCCCGTTTGAAAGCAATAACCTTATCCTTTAAATGTTCAAACAAAAGATGCGGTCCTGGTAACTCAAGAATCCGGAAACGTTTGGCCAATGCAATCATGACACGGTCGAAATGTGCCATAAAAAAATACTTCAGGTCAGGATCATCAACAAGGTGCCACTGACGTCGCTTTTAAACCATACTCAGTTCGAGTTTGTGCTTTATTTTTTTCCACCCCGGGATCACGGAATCAAGTAGTTTGTTGAACTCAGAGCTATGGTCATGATATTTTAAATGACAAAGCTCATGGGTAACGACATAATCGATACATTCTTTCGGTGCTTTAATCAGATCCGTATTAAGGGTAACCGTGCCTTTATTCGATAAGCTTCCCCATCTCTTTTTCATGCGCTTGATCGAGATTGAAGGTTGGGTGAGATCAAAAGCATTAAACTTCGGACAACAGCGAGTCAGGCTTTCGTTGAATTGAATGTTTGCTTTCTGTAAGTACCAGTTATTCATAAGCTTTTTTACAATCTCTGGATTATGCTCTTCTCTACAAGCAACCTGAAAGAAACCTTTAATCAACTTAACGCTATTCTCTTGGCCATGTGAAATTTTCAACCGATATTGCCTTCCAAGGTATAAATGCGTTTCACCATTTATGTATTGTCGATCCGGAGTTTTGGGGTTAAACTGCCGGAAATAATTTAGCTGTCTGAATATCCACAGCGCTCTTTTGTGTAATTTCTTTTCAATTAATGAAATATCAGAATCTAGCGGAGCTTTGACAACTACGGTACTATCCGGGTGAACAGCAATCTCCAAAGATCTTCTGTCTGTAAGAAAGAGGCTGTAGTCGATGGTCTTTTGGCCGTAAAAAAAAGACCGTTTATCAATACTCGTTGCTTCAATCATTTGTATAGACTGTCACATATTAAATTTCACTGCGTTATCGGTCGTCGGCGTATTACAATACAGCCTTCTCCCTTTAGCCTTGTGCAATTTAATATGTGACAGTCTATAGCTCCTGTGTTTTGCTACCTGCAGCACCTTTTCTATTATCTTATCCATTTGATCCAATGACAGTTCAATGCTTTTCCCAGCTTTCAACTCATCATATAAATAATCATCTATCTCATTAACGGTTTGTTTCAGTGCATCTTCATCATCCCAAAACTGTACCTTTTGATGCGCCTTTAGAATACTGTGGATAGCAATTGCTGTATCAGCAGCAATGCTTTCAAGATCAGATTCATCCAAATCATGCTTTTCGAAAAATGGCTTTAATACACCATAGTATGCCATAGCATCTTCATTTCCAGTAAGCTTTTTAGGAACATCGTCATGAACTTTTCCAACAACCTTATCTCTGATATCTACAACCTTTTCAAGATAGTCTAAATCTGATATTCTTTTTGCCCTGAAATCTTCTATTGCCTGCTGGATGAGCTTTGAGAATTTTTCATAAAATGCCGGATCTTCACCCATTTTTTCTGTAATTACTTTTTTGACGGAAGCCTTCAGTAACTGGAATTTGCGCAAATCAGCTTTATATCTGAATAACGTTTTATCATCAGTTTCAAACAAAAAACGGTCTGATGAAAAAGCAACTGCAAGAGTTTTGCTGTATTCTGACAGACGCCCGTAAAATTCTTCTCGAAGTTCATCATCCGCAAGAAGGACCTCATAAGCTTCTTCATCATAAGAATATTTGACTGATTTAAAAATATCCCACAGGTCTGAATAGCGTTGAGGCAGTTTATCTATTTCACTTTTTATCGAAGCAATGGTTCCGACAAGATCTGATTCATCAAATCCCTCAAACGCACTGTACATGGTCAGGGCCTTATCCAGCTCTCCCAGGACACTTACATAATCAACAATAAAACCAAATTCCTTTCCTTCATAAAGCCGGTTAACCCGTGCAATAGCCTGCAGCAAAGTATGCTCCCTTAAAATCCTGCACAAGTACAACACTGTATTTCTGGGGGCATCAAATCCGGTTAGAAGTTTGTCTACCACGATCAATATTTCCGGTTCGCTGCCATGTTTAAACTGATTGATAAGCTGCTTGGTGTATTCTTCCTCATTGCCATAGCGTTTCATCATTTTTTGCCAGAATTTCACAACGTCATCAGTCGTTTCATCATCGGTTTCGTCGTAGCCTTCCCGCATATCCGGTGGAGAAATAACAACTTCTGAAGATACAATGCCTATCTCATTTAAATTTGAGTTGTATCTCAGGGCTGCAACTTTGTTCGGAGCTACAAGTTGAGCTTTGAAGCCGGTTCCCTGCCAGTTGGAACGATAATGTTCACTGATATCAAATGCCCTCATATAGATAACCTGATCGGCTTTATTCAGCATTTCTGCCCGTGCATATTTTCTTTTCAGGTCAGCTTTCTGCTCTTTTGTAAGCCCTTGGGTAAGGCGTTCAAACCACAAATCAACTGCTTTCTTGTTCTGGGTCATTTCAACATGACGCCCTTCATAAAGAAGAGGAACTACCGCGCCGTCTTCAACAGCCTGTGTAATAGAATAATGGGGCTCAACCAATTCACCAAATCTACCAAAGCTATTCTTTTCCTTTTTCAGTAGAGGGGTTCCTGTGAACCCCAAATAACACGCATTAGGGAACATCTGTCTCATCCGGGCTGAGAATGATCCAAACTGAGTACGATGGCTCTCATCCACCAAAATAAAAATGTCAGGAGATTCGCACCTGTATTTCTTTACAGCAAAAGCCTTGTCAAATTTATGAATCAGTGTGGTAATGATTCCGGATTGTTTTTCAGCGACCAATTCCAGAAGATTTCTTCCAGAAGTAGCCCGATTGGCCTCAAGGCCACATGCAGCAAAGGTGTTGCCAAGCTGCTTATCCAGATCATCTCTGTCCGTTACCAGAACGATGCGAGGATTCATGATCTCAGTGTTTAGGGCAAGATTCCTTGCCAGCATGACCATAGTCAGGGATTTGCCGGAACCTTGTGTGTGCCATATAATGCCACCCTTGCGTGAACTATTACTATCAAATTGTTTCACACGATTAAGCGTTGATTTGATAACAAAATACTGCTGATAACGAGCGATTTTTTTGATTCCACCGTCAAAAATAGTAAACTTCCATGTCAATTCCAACAACCTGTCCGGGCGACACAAAGAATAAATAGCTTTGTCCTGCTCAGTAACAAGGCGATCCGTTTTTAAGGAAACGGGATTTGTATTCAGAGTATCAGCTATTCTTGCAAGAGTATGGTTTTCCAAAGGCTTATTAACAAATTCCTGCAACTTCCCAAATTTCCGACCTCCTGCTTCCATCTGAGGTTCTTTCCAGATACCCCAGAATTTTGCAGCACTTCCAGTAGTTGCATACATGGCGCTGTTCTTATTAACGGCGAGCACCAGTTGCGTATAAATAAACAGTTTTGGGATATAATCATCATTCTGATTTCTTATGGATTGCGAAACAGCCTGTTCAACTTCAACCTGAGGAGCTTTACATTCGATAACACAAAAGGGGATACCATTGACAAACAATACAATATCCGGACGGGCTGTTTCCGTGCTTCTTGATCGCTGAACACTATACTCAATAGTTACATGAAAACGATTTCGCTGCGGATTGCGCCAGTCAATATAATTAAGGTTAAAGCTCCTGGAATTACCCTCAATGGTCTGTTCTAATGCAGTTCCCAGCGTCAACAGGTCATACACAGCTTCGTTTGTTTTAAGCAGTCCATCATACTTGATGTTTTTAAGTTTCTGGATAGCAGACTGCACATTTTCTTCACTGAAAAGATACTCATTAGCCTTGTATCTGATACAGTTGATCTTTTTTAGTTGTGAACGCAGAATGTTTTCCAGAAGAACATTTGATGTTCTTTCCTGACGCTCATGCAGCGCTTCAGTTGGGGTAATGTATTCAAATCCCAAGCTTATCAACAGTTGCAAAGCCGGTATCTGTGAGAGATGTTTCTCGTTGGTTTCAAAGTTGGTCATACTTTTATCCCAATTTTCTTACGAGTTTTTCCATACTGTCATAAACATGCTCTGTAATGAGTACCATGAAATCTGTTTTGTCTTGATTTAAATTGCATTTTTCCAGGGCACTATAATAAGCCAGCCTGCTTTCTGTGTCTCCGGAGATATTGGCAATGGTGTAGCCGTTTTGTAAAAGAATTAGATTCATCAAAAGCCTGGCTGTTCTGCCGTTTCCATCTATAAAAGGATGAATAGTAGCAATTCGCTCATGGATTTCAGCCGCGAAGATAACCGGATGTAAATTTTCAGCTTCTTCCTGAATCCAGAAATTCAGATCTTCCATCAGTTTCGGAACCTGCCAGGGTTGAGGAGGTTCGTGCCGACTTCCTGAAATTGCCACTGGAACACTGCGATATTTTCCCGCATTTTCTCTATCAATACCTCGCAAAACAAGAGAGTGAATATCTTTGATTATGTTTTCATTTAACATATTGTCTGCCGTTACAAACTCTTTTATTAAAGCGATGGCCTCGTAGTGGTTGACAGCCTCAAGATGCTCACGCATTGACTTTCCGCCGATGGTCAGCCCCTTATTAATGACAAGATCCGTTTCCCGTAAAGTCAGGGTATTACCTTCAATACGGTTACTGTTGTATGTGTATTCGATATCTATGGCTTGAAGTATCGTTTCGTTAAGCAAAGGGCGAGAGACATCTAATTTTTGTTTTAGTGCGTCTATCTGGGTGAGCAGGTAGTCTATTCTGCTATTCATATATCCTCTCCTGTTTCCAGAAAGTGTATATTATTATTTTAGTAATATTTTTCTAACTTCACCCTGTCCTATAAGGTCAGTAAACTTTGTATAATTTGATTCTTCCCATCTTATTCGACCTGCAATAATTGCAGGCGATATTCCAAGATCATTTGCCAGGGTAATTATCTCTGTTTTGTTGGATAACAGATGTTTTTTTTCTTCCCAAATATTAGATGAGATAAAGGATTCGTGTGCAAATTTATCTGCGTTATCTTCGACCTCATCTAATTCATGCTTAGCGCTTGTATCATCCATAATAATTTCTTTTTCATTTTTTGTAATATCACTGTTTCTTATATGTCCCAATTCATGAAGTAGTGTAAACCAAAAATTATCCAGACGATCATGTCGTAACGTCATAGCTATAACCGGATTTCCTGAAAGAGAAAAAAAACATGCCCCATCAAGATAGGTTTTGGGGAGATGCTGAAGAATTACAAAATGAATACCTGTTTTATTTAATGCCTCCTTTACGAATCGAATTCCTTCAGAAAAATAGCTCAATCTGGTAATTCTATATATAAATGATTCATTTAAATTTTCAGAGTGATAGGGTTGTAATTTTTCATTAGTTATCATATTTAATATTTGTGATTGCCATGCCTTGAGTACTTTTATATCACCCAATACATGATTTGATTGACGGCAACGAGGTTTAAGTTCCATTTTGTTGAAATTGCTAAAAAGCTCTTCCAGGCACTCTTCAGCGTACTGTTTTGCTTCATTTAGTTTTTTGTGACTGCTGTTGAAACATCCCCTTTTAAACATCTCAGCGAAAGGATAATCAGAAAGCCTGTATCGACATTCTTTTAATTTTGATTCACTTTTTTGAAGCAAAACTTCTGCAGAAATTCCAAGCCCCCTCGTTAAGGGCTCGAATCATGCTTAAACTTAATGGACGCTTACGATTTAAGACTTCAGACACTTTACTTTGACTGCCAATGTACGAAACTAAATCTTTTCTCTTTAAGCCAGCCTGTTCCATGCGAAATTTTATGGCTTCAACAGGATCAGGCAATCCAGCATCAACACATTCGTCTTCATATTTCTCAACCAGCAATGACAAAAGCTCCAATTCATCTTCACGCGAATCACCAGAGTGAATATTCATCAGTTTCTCAATGCGCGCCAATGCATTCTTATATTCTTGCTCTGTTTTGATTATTTTAATATTCATCATATTTTCTTTGCATTAATCTTGTTATATTCCTTATGAGTTCCAATAAACCGGATATATCCTAGTTGACTGTTATAGTGATACTTAACAATCAACCTGTATTTATTCCCCTTTATATTAAAAACAACACGATTGTCTTCGATATGGTCGGCTGTTCCATATCTCTCCATTATCTTAGAGGTATTTTGACTTTTTTGTACGTTTTTGCAGTTAAACCAAATCTTGTAATTCCATTTGCATAGCGATAAAAATCATATCCGATTCTTGGATGTCCTAATGCGTATGACAGAAATCTTCCATCAACAATCTTTTTTGGTCTTAGAATTGTAAGGTGATAGCCGCAAAGCAAATTATCTTTGACGCTTTCGATATATGTGGATACACCAATATCATCAGCGCTTTCAGAATCTTTTGTTATAACAACGTCTTCTGGCTTCAATGAAAACCTGTCAATTTCGCTCTGCTTGGCAGTTGCCCTCATAAAATCCATATTTTTTGAGATAACAGAATGATAATAAACATCTGTATAATTGCATAAAAACACTGGAAGTTCATCGGGGAAAGATTTTTTATCAACAGGGCTTGTTATGATCTTCGCAATCTCACTTATTGCTTTTAATTGGTAAGTGTTGTTTATTCCCCATCCATCAGGCACATTCATCTCGCCACCTCATTGTCAATTATCAATTTTCCATTATCCAATTTTTAACCTCTTCTTTTCAGCAGACCTCTCCCGCTGTTCCAGCTTTTTCAGATCCTCTTCAGGAGTGGGGAGGTCTTCAGGCATGGTACCGCCCAGTTCCTCAATAGTCTGGCGCACCTTTTTGCCCACTTCAAAATGAGTTTTGTTGGCTTTGATTTTTCTCTGAATATTTTCCCGGCGAAGTTTTTCTTCCGTCTGTGTGGCACGGAACAGATTGGCGGCAAGCTCGGTACTGCCCATATTGTCAAGAATTTGCTGGCTTTTTTTCAGTTCTTTCCGCTGATGAATGGCCTTGGCGTTTAGTCCGCCATAAAGCCCCTTGTATCCGTGGTTCTGGAAGATGGCGAAGTCTAGATTGGATTTCACACCGGCCTGCTGGTCTGCCTCCACAAGTTGTTTGTTGTGCTCCCGCATCTCGTTGCGCAGAAACAGGCGTTTTTCCTCTTCCCTGAGACGCTGGAAAGTCTCGTCGTCAGCCAATTCCTGCCTGCGGGTCTGAATGGCAAAATAGGTCTGTCCGTTGGCGATAACCGGTTTTGACGGATCACCATTTTGAACAATCAGGTAACAGGCATAGCGGGAAAGCTTTATGTCTTGCAGCTTTCGTTTGGCTCCTGAACCGATTTCGACCATACCGAGGAACTCCTCGAAATGGTCTGAAACCTCATGCCCACTCTTTTTGCATGCCTCTTTTGCTTTCTCAACAACCGGAAGGAAATGCCTGTATTCGGAATAGTCCAAAATATTGGACAATTTTCTGGATGTCCAGAACTCTCTCCCTGCAGAATCGGTTTCCTTTATGCTGTCAAAAGTCTGGTAGTGATAATTGACAATGGATAATTGACAATGTGTTTCGCTCATCTTGCACCCTCATTTTTATGTTGCTTGCTTGTTTTGATAATGCTTGTGAGTAGTTTAATTAACTCAACGGCATCAGGTTTAATAGATTCGTATTCTTTCTGATTGATTCTTTCTGATTGAAACAGCAACTCAACCCAATAATCGGTTTCATTGGCTTCTTTCAGAGCAATAGCCATTTTGTGAATGAAATCCGCCTTACTCTCTGCCTGTTCAGCTTCTCTTACCAATGCACCAACCGCAGTCCCTGAGCGGAGCAACTGTTTGCTGAGCACATACTCACGCTTTTCTTCATTTAAAAATCTATGCAGCTTTACAATTCGCAGTGCAAACGCGAAAGATTTCTCCTTGATGATGTTTTTTTCATTATCAATTATCCATTGTCAATTTTCAATTGTTTAAGCTTTTCGACCATCTTAACCCGAACTTTCTTCAGCTCTTTTTCCAGTTCGTCTATCTCCATCTGGACGGCATCGATATCGACCTCCTCTTCCTCTTCAAAGGTATCCACATAACGGGGAATATTGAGGTTGAAGTCGTTTTCCTTGATTTCCTCGAACCCGGCTACATGGGCATACTTTTCCACTTTTTTGCGCGCAGAGCAGGTTTCCATAATTTTAGTTAGATGCTCATCCAAGAGGGTATTATGGTTTTTACTGGACATATATTCCCGGCCGGCATCTACAAACAGGACATCCTTACATGCTTCATTTGACCCGCCTTTTTCACGGTTTCGATCAAAGACCAGAATGGCAACCGGTATATTGGTAGTCGGAAACAGATTTCCCGGAAGTCCGATAACTGCATCGAGAAGATTTTCCTCAATCATTTTTTGGCGAATCCGGCCTTCAGCAGCTCCCCGGAAAAGAACCCCATGGGGAACGACAACCGCAATACGGCCCTGTTTTTCCAGTGCGATTTCCACCATGTGGCTGATAAATGCCCAGTCGCCTTTACTTTTTGGAGGAACTCCACGCCAGAATCGGTTGTACTGATCGCTTTCCGCATTTTCCGCCCCCCATTTATCAAGCGAGAATGGTGGATTGGCGACTACGCAGTTGAATTTCATCAAGCGGTCATTTTCAATTAGAAGAGGACTGTTGAGAGTGTCGCACCATTCGACACGGGCGCTGTCAAAGCTGTGCAAAAACATGTTCATGCGGCATAATGCCCATGTGCTGCCGTTTGATTCCTGTCCGAAAAGGGCAAAATTCCGGTCGCCAACTTCTCTCGCCGCCTGAATCAAAAGACCTCCAGATCCGCAGGCAGGGTCACAGATGCGATCACCCGGTTTTGGTCCGGCAAGTCTGGCGATAAGTTCAGTTACTTTGAGTGGGGTAAAGAACTCTCCGGCCTTCTTTCCGGAGTTGGAAGCAAAGCGTTCAATCAGATAGATATAGGTGTTACCGATAACATCCTCTGAAACTCGGCTTGGCCTCATGTCCATCTGCGGCTTGTGAAAATCTTCAAGAAGTTGCTTCAGCCGTCTGTTTCTGTCTTTGGTTTTCCCAAGATTCACTTCACTGTTGAAATCAATATTACGGAAAACCCCCTCAAGCTTGCTTTTATTGGATTCTTCAATGTAATCAAGAACAATATTGATCAACTCACCGATGTTGGCTGCGGTTCTGCGTTCGTAAAGGCTGTAATAGGTGGCAGGGAACTCGTCCAGTACAGTTTCCTGTCCTGTCTTCTCATCTTTTTCAATTAATTTGATTGCAGGAAGAATAAAACGTTCACGTTCCAGTTTTCGGCGAATTCTGGTATTATCACCAGACTGTTTTTGATAGGCTTCATAGTGATCCTGCCATACATCCGAAATGTATTTTAAGAACAACATCACAAGGATGTAGTCCTTGTACTGAGCAGGATCTACCACTCCTCGGAAGGTGTCGCATGCAGCCCATGCTGCGTTGTTGATATCTTTCTGATCAATTTGACTGCTCATGTTTTTATTCCCCTTTTGCAAATTGTATTAGTACCGTTGAAATGTATTGATCCCGCTTTTCTGACAGCGTATTGAGAATTGTTCGTTCTCGTGCAGATAGCTTTGCCAGTTCCACGATGTTTTTTTGTTGTTCCAGGGTAGGCAGGTAAACCTCCAGATCTTCGATGGCCTGCTTGCTGATCATTTTTTGCACCGTTCCCTTGGCTCTACTTGCCAGAAATATTTGTGCATCCCTTTGGCCGATATACCAGTTCAGGTATTCCGGCAGGATTTTATCAGACTTTGTAATTCTGATCCTGAGCAGAGGTGCTGCAACAACAGCCTTGCCTGGATCTTCAAGAAGAATAGCAGCGGTTGTAATCTGACCTCTCGACCTGAACACCAGATCACCTTTTTGAGCCAGATGATGTTCTTTAACTGTCTCCATCTCAATCTTGACCAGCTTCTTGCAACCTACAGTATTATCCTGAAGTAAATCCTTCATCTGGATAACAGCGACCTCTCCACCCCTTGAGGCTTCAAGGCGAGACCGAAATGAATACCCCATCCGCACTGTCGCCAATTGTTTTATTTTTAATTTCATAAACACACCTTGTATTAAGCTGTAATGTTATTACTGTGTAATATACAAATTGCAGAACTGTTTGTCAAGGGTTAAAATGCAAAAATGTTATTTCTGCAAAAACATATCCTTCCCAAAACCTGAGTCGACCCTTAGGGATCAAAAATAAATTTATCCATTTTTTTAGATGAACGCCGATTTGGCTTATGGGGAAAACAGCGGACATGATTTTATGCGTTTCTCATTTTATGAAAAATCAGAACCTGAACATCCCTGCCCACATGACGGGGATGTTCAGGTTTGGTCTTTTGCGGCGATCGTGAAATGTTGACATTTGTTGGCCACAAAAAAAGAGAAGAGGTCAGACAGATATTGTCGCCGAATATACAATTGAAATATTTCAATGGAAGAAAACGAAAAAAATGGCAGTGGTAGGATTCCAGACCGATGAAAATGGCCGGGAATTAGGTCGGTGGTGACAATGCGCAAGAGAACAGTGCGGATCGAGCCAAAAAATTGCTCAATTTAGGTTTTAATATAATTTCATGTTTCAACACGTTGCATGACTATAGCCGTGCGGGTGGGAAGATAGAGGCTGAGCAAATGCCTTTCCTTGCTGCGAGCTGTATCAGGCAATGTCAGATGATATTGATCAGCAAGCAACCGGCCATGTCCTCCGTATTCGGAAGCATCGCTTTCAAAGATCATCCGGTATTTTCCCGGTAATACTTCAAAAGAATAGTTGTCGTAAGAACGTGTTGGATGAAAGTTGAACATAAATAAAAGACCGCCCCGTTTGAAAGCAATAACCTTATCCTTTAAATGTTCAAACAAAAGATGCGGTCCTGGTAACTCAAGAATCCGGAAACGTTTGGCCAATGCAATCATGACACGGTCGAAATGTGCAATAAAATGATACTTCAGGTCAGGATCATCAACAAGGTGCCACTGACGTCGTGCATAACGGTATGACCATGCATTCCCTTCACGTGGAAAATCAATCCATTCCGGATGTCCGAATTCATTGCCCATAAAGTTGAGATAGCCGCTGCCGGCAGTTGTCAGGGTGATTAATCTGATAAGCTTGTGCAGGGCTATACCTCTGTCAACTATGATATTTTCATCAGATACGCGCATGTGACTAAACATGTCTGAACCAATGAGCCGGAAGAGGAGGGTCTTGTCTCCCACAAGAGCCTGATCATGCGATTCAGAGTAACTTATAGTCTTTTCGTCTCTTCTCCGGTTGGTCAGCTCACGCCACAGATGCCCAATATGCCATTCTTCATCCGGCAGATGCTTAATCAGCCGGATCCAGTAGTCAGGAATGCCCATTGCAAACCGGTAATCAAAACCGATTCCGCCCTCAGATAACGGAATGGCCAGCCCCGGCATTCCGCTGATGTCTTCGCCAATGGTAAGAGCATCCGGGCGCACTTCATGGATGAGCCTGTTGGCCAGAGCGAGATACGTGAGCGCGTCTTCATCCACGTTGTCATCAAAATACTGCTCATAAGAAGTAAAGGCCTTTCCCAGGCCGTGATGCCGGTAGAGCATGCTGGTAATTCCGTCAAAGCGGAAACCGTCAAAGCGGTATTCGTCGAGCCAGAAGCGACAGTTTGAAAGAAGAAAATGAATGACCTGGTATTTGCCGTAATCAAAGCATCTGGAATTCCAGGCTTCGTGAAACCCGCGGGGTCCTTCGTGGAAATATTGATAGTAAGTCCCGTCAAAGCGGCTTAGCCCCTCCACTTCATTGGATACAGCATGGGAATGGACTATGTCCATTATCACCGCAAGACCGGCTGCGTGGGCTGTGTCGATCAATTCCTTTAGTTCTTCCGGTGTTCCGAACCTTGAGGAAGCAGCAAAAAAACTCGATACATGGTAACCGAATGAACCATAGTAGGGATGCTCAGGGATTGCCATTAGCTGAAGTATATTATAACCGCTATCAATGATACGCGGGAGAATATGCCTGGTAAATTCACGGTATGAACCGATCTTTTCCTCTTCCTGGGCCATGCCGACGTGTGCTTCATATATGAAGAGAGCACCGGATGGACACCGAAAATCATTGCATTGCCATTTATAGATGGAAGAAGGAAGCCAAACCTGGGCATTAAAAATCAATGTTTCAGGATCCTGTACCACGCGTCGCGCATACGCGGGAATACGATCACCTTCCCCGCCATGCCAATGGATACGAAGCCGGTAGAGATCCCCATGCTTCAACGTTTTTTCAGGTATACGGATTTCCCATACACCATCTCTTTTGATCCGATCCAGGGCAAACGCCTCTTTTTCCAGCCAGCCTGTCATATCTCCTACCAGATAGACTGCAGTGGCATTAGGCGCCCATTCCCGGAATATCCACTCTTCATCGGAAAAATGCAGTCCAAAGTATTCATGGCCTGCGGCAAACTCAGCCAGGTCTGTTTTACCCTGAGTAAGCCTCTTTTCCATCTTGTGGATACTTACTATCCGCCGTTTAAGAGCTTCCTCATACGGCCGCAGAAATGGATCCCTCTCCAGAAGACTCTGCAATAGATCATCTATTCCGCTAAAGACGGATTCTTTGTCTGATGTCACGTTAATCCTCCTAAAGTAGGGGCAATCCCTTGTGGTTGCCCAGTCTTGTGGTTGCCCAGTCTTGTGGTTGCCCCCTTTTTTGTGGTTGCCCAGCATTGCGTAATTAATTTGTAATCGGGCAGGCACAGGGGCCTGCCCCTACAGTTAAACCAACGGACGCTTTAACATCTTTTCGTAAAGATCAATATACCTGCGTGCTGTAACAGCATGATTGAAGGTGGCAGCGCTTTGTATCATTATACGCTCAATCTGCTGCTTCTTTACTTTTTGAGGCAGATCATAAAAACGCAAGGCCTCTTTGATGGCCCAGAGCAGACCGTTTGAATCAAAAGTCTTAAAAAGGAAGCCGTTGCCTCTATTGCTGTCTACATCCATGTGAATGATCGTATCATGTATCCCTCCTGTATCGTGAGCCACAGGAAGTGACCCATAGATTGGACCTGTCATTTGAGGAAGACCGCACGGTTCAAAACGTGAAGGCATTAATATAAAATCTGAAGCAGCAAAGGCCAGACGGGCTATTTGTTCGTCGAAGTCGCATATTGCCACACGGTTGTATAACTTATGGAACTGCGCTATCTGTTTGAAATGCTCTTGAAAACTTCCGTTAGCCACAAATATGATCTCCAGATTCCGCTCCCAGTAGCTGGAAACAACATTGTAGAGGATTTCAGCTAACAACTGACATCCCTTTTGAATAGTATCAAGACGGGAAGGCCAGAAGAAGATCGGAGCGCTTGCATCCTGGATAAGCCCTAATCTTTTCTGGAGAAGTCGCTTGTTTTCCAGTTTTCCTTCAACATGATTTTTTGCGCTGTACCGGCGAACCAGAGCCTTGTCAGAAGCAGGATCAAAAGAGGGGTCAGGAGCGTTTAGTATTCCTACAGCACATCCGGCATTCCATTTGTTGGTCAGTTGCTGTTGCAGCGGTCTTTCTACAAAATCGTGCCGGTTTTTAACTATTTCCGTCAGAAAGGTTGGACTTACTGTATTGACAAAGTGGGCGGCAAATATCCCGCTCGCAAGGAAATCTACCGGGTTGGAGTCTCTGCTTTCCTCATAGGAGGATGGAGGGTACTCGAAAAAAAGATGTCGCCAGAATGATGCAGCATCAATACCTTCGTATTCGATGTGAGACATGGGGCTTTTCACGGTATGAATGTTATGGACAGTGAAAAGACATGGGATGCCTAATTGTCTTGCCATTGCCGGAATCAGGCCGGTCATCCAATCGTTGCAATGGATAAGATCCGGCCACACATGCGGGACGATGTTGTTGATAACCTCTCGCTGAAAAGCAAGGGCGATCTTAATGTTTTCTTTCCCATAATTAGAATAAACATGGTCCATATAGAAAAAGGCTCTGTCTTCGGCGAGATGAAGCCTTTCGTCAGGCATTCCACTCCTGATGGTGTTCAGCTCCCTTATGATGAGGGGAGGAGGGTGCGCCGGAGCGCCTCTGCTGAATATGGTACGGTAATCCGGAAGAGCCACGTGAACGTCGGCCCCCTGATCAAACAGAGCACTGATCAGTGCCGCTGAAACATCAGCAAGCCCTCCTGCCTTGGCGGAAAGAAGATTGGCGACATTACCCATTCCATTTGGCAGATATGTGACTTCAGGGGTCACAATAAGAATACGAGAGGTTCTCGAAGGAGTTGTCATGGCCTGCTCCTTTACTAATCAGTGCCTGAACGAAAACTCAAACCACCTGAAATTATAGTTAGTTTGATGCTATTCTCAAGTAGAAAGCTTTTAGCTATTAGCCTTTAGCTTTGCAGTTTAGCCATTGAACATACTGATTGAATGTCGAATGTCGAACAGGGAATGTGTCGAATAATGAAGGAAGGAAAATTTATTCAAAATAGAAGCATCCGCACTTCGACATTCAAAAAAATTACCCAATTTAATATCTTATCACTTTTTTGTACCCCAATTCCTAAATCCCTAATTCTTCTGTCTTACGGCGCCCAGGTAATGAGTCCTGGAGTAAATTTGATTCTGTCATCTCCGAGAGGTATTACCCGGGCAGTGAAACCGTACCTGCCTGAAGCGTTGCAGGTTATGGCGCAAGTGTAAAGGTGCTTTCCATTTCGCTGATCTTCCTTTATAGACATCTCTTCCGTATGGCTCTCGGACAATTTGTCTATAGCTTTCAGCTTTCCGTAAAAGAGCTGAACTGCAACCTCTTCCGGATTGAGTTTTCCGAGATGTACGATAGCATTCACGCGAAAGGCCTTTCCGGCTCGAAAAGGACCGTCTCCCTCTCTCACAGGAGGCTCAATCCGGATGCTGTCCCAGTTAGCACAAAGCCGTTCGCGCTGGGCAGCCAGATTTTTCGCTTCTCCGGCATCGTTTTCAAGCAGGGACTTTAAGCATTTTTTCGCCGGAATATAAAAATGTTCATTGTATTTGCTCACCATCTGAAGGCTGCAAAAACCTCTCATGGCCATCTTCATCGACTCTTTCATCATCTTAACCCAACTGACGGGACAGGATCCTTTCTTTCTTTCATAAAAACGGGGAATCACATCATTTTCCAGTATATTATAAAGAGCCTGGCTTTCTACAGAGTCCTGATAGTTCGTATCGGCATACTCTTCACCCTTGCCGATGCGCCATCCCCTATCTTCAGAGTATGCCTCATCCCACCATCCGTCGAGGATACTCACGTTGAGAACGCCATTTATAGCGGCCTTCATGCCGGACGTGCCGCATGCTTCTAAAGGACGTCTTGGGGTGTTGAGCCATACATCCGCCCCCTGCACCAGGTGCCGTGCAATGTACATATTGTAGTTTTCGAGAAAGACGACTCTGTGGCGCACATTCAATCTTTGGGAAAACTCAATAAGCCGCTTGATCAGTTCCTTTCCTTCATGGTCTTTGGGATGGGCCTTTCCTGCAAAGATAAACTGCACCGGATGTGTCTTGGAATTAAGGAGCGCTTCGAATCGTTCCGGATCATTCAGCAGGAGGTTGGCGCGCTTGTAAGTAGTAAAGCGACGAGCAAAAACAACGGTCAGTATATCATGATCCAGCACTGATTCTACCTCTTTCATAATCGATCTGGGAGCATTTCGCCGTCCGTACTGCTCTGCCATCTGTTTGCGACATACGCCGATGAGACGGGAACGGTTCATTTCGTGGGCTCGCCACAGTTCTTCATCATACATTTCATCAATCCGTTTGATATTATCCGACGTTTGCGAAATCATGAACCAGTCAGGCCCGAGGTAGCGTTCAAAAAGCATGGTGTTTTCATTTGAAAGAAACGACTGGAAATGTACTCCGTTTGTAATATGGGATATTGGAGTCTCATCTTCTGTTCTCTTAGGCCAGACATGCGACCACATTCTTCGTGCAACTTTTCCGTGCAGCCGGCTTACCCCGTTGCAATACTGCGCCATACGAAGCCCCAGAACAAACATGGAAAGAGACCCGTTCGGATCAGGCTCCATCGGTGGTTGACCCCATGATAAAATTTCATCCTCTGTAGCCCCTAGTCGCTCCTGCAATGGGCGAAGGTACGGTTTTACGAGATCAGCAGGAAACTTGTCGTAACCGGCGTTCACAGGTGTGTGTGTGGTAAAGACAGTGGTGCTCGGAACGATCTCAAGAGCTGTCTTTAGATCTACGTTATACTTTGACATGATTTGAGGGAGCCGTTCCAGGCTGGAAAAAGCGGAATGCCCTTCGTTCATATGACATATCGCCGGATTAATCCCTATAGCCGCAAGAGCACGTATCCCACCGATTCCAAGCAGCATCTCCTGAGCCAGCCGCATCTCAGGATCGCCGGCATACAGCCTGGAGGTGATCTCCCGGATTTTGTGGGAATTTTCTGCCAGATTGGTGTCGAGCAGATAAAGAGGAATACAGCCGACCCTGATCATCCAGAGAACCGCATGGATTTCACCATCCGGCCCTGTCAAAGAAACATGTATCTCGTTTCCGGAATGATCCCTGGCCCTTTCTATAGGAAGATTATAAAGATCGATTTCCGGATACTCCTCCTGTTGCCATCCCTCCTGATCAAGAAACTGCCGAAAGTAGCCCTGCCGATAGAGAAGGCCTATTCCTACCAGAGGAAGAGCCATGTTGGATGAGGCTTTCAAATGGTCACCGCTAAGGATGCCAAGCCCCCCGGCAAATAAAGGAAGGCTCTCATGAATTCCGAACTCCATGGAAAAATAGGCAATTACTCCCTCTTTTCCTGATAAACATTCAGACCAGTCCGCAGCAGCACAAGCCCGTTTTTCAAAGCGCTCTTTCACCCGCTCCTGGTGTGCAAGAAAACTGTCATCCTTTGCCAGTTCCTCAAAGCGGGCTTGAGAAATATGTGTTAAAAAAACAATGGGATTCCGTTTCGACTCTTCCCAAAGCCGTGGATCGATCCGGCGGAAGAGCTCCACAGCACCTTGCTTCCATGACCACCAAAGGTTTCGGGAGAGCACTTCGAGAAAAGAGAGCTGCTCAGGAATGTTTGGGAATACCTGAAATGTTTGCAAATGATCCATTTTTTTATATCCTTTTTAAAAAAGAAAAATTTCACGCAAAGGCGCAAAGTTTTTTTAGCAATTTCCAGTCTGAATCAACGCCAAGAATATCAATGCCTTAAAAGAACTTTAGACTCTCGAGTTTAAAGAACAACTACTGAATTTTCACCATCCCCGTATGGATGTGATACATACTTGTCAGCTTTTCCATCATTTTCCCAGATTTCATCATCCAGCAGATAGCGAAACTGATATTCTCTATCCGGTTCAAGATCAAGAGTCACGACAAACGAGCCGTTTTTCAGCCTTTTCATTGGAGTAGCATAAATATTCCAGTCGTTAAACTCGCCGACAATATTGGCTGATTCGGCGGATCCGGCCACTTCCCCAGGCAGCCTGAAAGTGACTTTGCATACAGGTTTGCTTTTAAGATATTGTTTCTTGATACTCATGATAACTCCTCCTTTTTGATTGATGATTTTCGATTGTATAGGAAATTATAAAATAAAAATTCCTTTAAAGTTAGTGAATATAAGCGTTCACGCTGTTTTTTTAATCCGCCTGAAGGGCGTTTTGTTCTTATAAAATTAATAGAATACCTTCAATCAACAATCAACAATCAACAATCACTTTCAGCCACACCCGCAGAAGTTCGCTTGCCCCCCAGGCCTGTGCATCACATCCCCTTTGTGTGTGTGGAAAATCTCCATCCAGAATCTCCGGCACATGGCCGGCACATCCCTGATTCATGAGCCTGGTACTGCCGTTAAGCCATGCCATAGCGGTCTCTTTTGCATTTTTTCCATACGTCTTGACCCATGCCTCGCAAAATGTGGGAAAGAGCCAGGTCCAGGCGGTGCCGTTATGGTATGCCGGCTTCCGTTTTGTGTCTTCATCTCCCAAATATTTTTTTTGATATGGATGGTGCGGGTCATTGATCTTTCTTCCGTTATGCATGATCGTTAGCGGACGGCGAACAGGTCTATCTGCAAGACTCCGAATGGCGCCGGGAATCAGAAGCTCTTCGCAGGCCGCCAGGATATTGCGGCAGACTGTCGTGTCGGTGACAGCTCCCAGCGTGATTGCTAAAAGCTGGTTTGGCCGCAGAGCATCATCCTGCTCGGCCAGCCTGGCTTGTTTGCCTGGACCAGCGTGGAGACAGTCCGAGAGATACCCATCTTCTTTGATCAAAAAAAGGTCAAGAAGCGATGATTGAACCTGGTTTGCCCTGTTTTTCCAGTCAGTTCCGGTCTCTTTATGATCAATGCGCGCTAAAAAGGAAAGAGCAAAGAACCAGAGGGCCTGGATTTCAATAGGATACCCTTCGCGTGGAGTACATGCAGGATGATTGGTATCCATCCAGGTAAAATGGAGCGGACTGAAAATCAGGCCCGATTCCGGATCCATCCGGATACCATTAGGAGTGCCTGCGATCATGGAACGTCCAATAGAAAGAAGAACCTGCCGCACTGTTCGGCCACCGCATTTTTCGTCGAGAAAGTCTTCGCTTCCTTCGGCCTTGACCAGATCGGAACATGCTGCGAAAAACCAGAGTGGCGCATCGGATGTGTCACGATTTGCAGGCTTCTTGCCTAATATCATATTCGGTAGGGTTCCGTCAATTTCAAACTGCCCGAACTGTTTTAAGATAGTCCGTACGTCTTGTGTTCTTCCTGCTGCAATTAAACCGCGGGCAAAGATCAGCGCATCCCGCCCCCAATCGAGAAACCAGGGATATCCGGCAATTACTGTATTTAAAGCCCCTTTTTTCACCACGTAGTGATCAAGTGCCTGTTTAAGGGCTTCATCAAGTTTATACGATGCTTTGTCCTCAAAAGCAAAAGATTTCATATATTGACTGGAACTATACTGCAGGAGTTTCTGCTCTTGCGAGCTAATGATGTCGGCTGTCAATTCCACAGTCTGCCCTCCTGTTAAAACGCAGGAAAAATAACCGGGGCTGAAGAGATCCGAATCAGGATCAAGGCCTCGTTCAGCCTCCATGGAATGGTGTACCATGTAATGCCATTCCGGTTCCCACACAAAGGAGCCCTTTGAAATTTGGATACGGAGTTGACGTTCCGGTACCGGTGAAAAGGTAAAACCATGAGGATGCGTTGACACTGATTCCGGCCATAAATGTTCAGGTCCCAGGTACGCTTTTGTGGTTTCGTGAAAATTGCGATCTTCAATATCGGGCCGGAGAATTAGCTGAACCTGCCGGCAGTCGGCCAGCATCCGGTTTCGACCTCCGGCTCTGTCGCGAAAAAAGACCATACGACAGGCATTTTCTCCATCTTTCATCTCGATTCTTATGCTGAGCGATACATGTTCTCCCTGGCCGGCCGGGATATGGTATAGCCAGAATCCGCGGGAATTGTAGTCATAGCAAAAAGAATCAAAGCAATCAAAGCAGATCTCCTGGGAGTAGCCCTGAAACACGAGCCACGCCCGGCATCGTGTAAACATGATCCGTCTCTCTTCGGGAAATTCTGGATTCAGATTTGCGGCAAGCAGGGCATCGTACCGGCTGCATAGTTTTTCCCACAAAACGTTTGTACGCAGCATACCTCCACGGCTGTTTGTTCCAAGCAGCGAGATGGGCCGGTGCAACAATTCCGACCGGTGAAAAATCCTTTTCACTTTTGCATCTTCCGCACCTGACAGAAAAAAAAGAGGCGCATCAACGTGTTCAGAGTCTCCTGGTGTATAAACCGACAATTTCAGGGTATGAGAGCAATGTGCTGCCGGAGCAGGAAGCGGAGAAAAAAGTGCAAAAAATGACCCGTCAATGCAGGGCAGGCTCTCTTCATATGCCATGACCCGGTCTTTGTTCATAATTTTGGAGCGGAACGAGTTGCCGGTGCGCACAAGTAAAAAATGACCGGGAGGTACCATTACTTCACGCTTCAAGTCACGGGGCCATTGCCAGGTTATTACCCTGGACTCCCGGCAGAAGGAATTGAGATTGCGACAGTACTCAACAGGATCTTCAGCCAATTGCCGCTCGGCAGAATCCGGATCAAACTTTTCCAGATCCCGGTCATTGTAATACCGGAACACATCAAGGGCTTTGGCGCGCAGTCGCTGTTTTTTAATTCGATCCAAAAGCATGAAGTTTCGACGAGCGTCGCATTGAATCAGGTCGATATCACTTTGGTCGGGTGTAAGGCAGAGAACCTGGCCTGGATCAAGGAGATAAGTCTGTTGCCTTCCTGATCTGGTAACAACTACCTCCTCTTCCGTAAGGAGATCCGTAAACACAGGGCTTCCCATGCCCACCTGTTCCGGATTCCATGCAGCGCAGGTCTGGTTCTTATCATCAAGGTTCACCACAATTAGAAGCTTCTTTCCGGAAGATATATGGTGACGCAACAGGACAATGTAGTTTCCTCCGCCCTGTTGCACCAGTTTCAGCTCGGTCCGGTCATGAAAAGCAGGGTGGAGCTTGAGCAGGGTGTTGAGCCGGCGTATGTGATTGACCTGATTGTTTGCCGACCCCCAGTTAAGTGAAGGAGCTTCGTGAACATTGATCTTTTCCGTTGCGTACCATTCCACCCCATTGGCAAAACCAAAAGCTCCATTGCTGGAACAAAGGGCACACAGGGCAGTGCGCATCCTGGCAAAGGTATTTGAGCGGGCAGCGAGGCGATTATTATCGTGGGTTTCCGCAAAATGGACCATGATTCCTTCACTTTGAGAGACTTCGACAGCTCCCGGAAGATAGCTTTCAATCTGGCTGCGGTCATAATTTTGAAAGAGCTCCGAGTATGCCCAGTCAAAATTAGCCTTGTTCAGAATTTCTCTGGTTACGGAAATTTTTCCGCCAAGCCCTTCGATGAGAAAAACCGTATCAGGATACTGATCCCTGACCCTGGCAACAATATATTTCCAGACAGGGACAGGAATCATGTATCCTGCATCGCAACGAAAACCATCTACTTCTCTTCGACACCATGTAAGAAAAACATCTGCCATATATTGCCACAGGCCTTTATGGGTAAAATCAAGATTTGTCAGATCCGCCCAGATTACCCCCCAAGCTCCTGGAACCTTAATACGTCCGTCTTTGTCCCGGACAAGCCATTCCGGGTGGGTCTCGTGGAGGCCGGCAGCCCATCCTGTATGGTTAATTGCGATGTCAATAAAAACCCTGGCATTCCGTTCATGTATTGCATCTACCAGCTCGATAAACTGCTCCAGAGGAGTTGCCCGCGGGTCGAATTCCGCCAGCGCCGGATCAACCGAGGTAAAATTTAATGCTGCATATGGACTTCCGAACCGTCCCATGCGCGCGTAAGTGGTTGGTGTGGGATGGACCGGGAGCAACTGGAGAATTCTGCACCCCAGTTCTCCCACAATAAAATCAAGTTCTCTGAGCAGTCCCCGAAATGTCCCGGATGGCGGGATCACAGCATAACCGGACATGTCAAGCGCCTTGATCCATCCTTCTTCGGCCGGACAGGGAAGACCGCCGCCGCCCTTATACGGGCTGAACTGCCGCACGAACGTATTGTAGATTATGTTTGAGCAACAGGTGTCTGCCGGTTCAACGTTTATAGCAGTGTTAGGTCCATCCGGCCATATCGGGTCAACTTCACCTTTTTTCAAAAAAAAGCTCTTGGCTTCAAAATGCCCTGTTTCACAAAGAGGGAGGGTGACCTGAAAGCGCAGGTCGTCAACACGGGACATGGGAATGTCGAACCAGTCCCGTCCCAGCGGAGGTTCATCATTGACCACCTCTCTGATTATTTCTTCCCGCGCGATTCCGGCATGTCCGATGTTGGTACGAAGCCATGCGCTCCCCTCTTCTTTACAAGGCAGCAAAAGGGTAAATGTTTTTGTATCGCCCCGAAATAGAAGAACGCGTGTTCCCGGCGCAGGATTCTGTATGATCCGGTTTGAATTATTCATGGGAAATCAAGGCTCTTTTCGGTAGATTTTGCCTTGCTGATCATCTGTATGAAGTTTGAAAAAATACCATCAGAAATCTATGCTGTTTGGGGTTCTTGGGAATGGAATTACATCTCTGATGTTGCTTGTACCAGTCATTAACATTATTAACCTATCAAACCCAAGACCAAAACCACTGTGGGGAACTGTTCCAAACCTTCGGGAATCTAAATACCACCAGTAATTTTCTTTTAACAGACCTGTTTCATTCATACGAGCTTCAAGCATCGACAGGCGTTCTTCGCGCTGGCTTCCGCCTATTAATTCACCTATACGTGGCACAAGAACATCCATAGCTGCCACTGTCTTGTTATCATCATTCAGCCTCATATAAAAGGGTTTTATGTTTTTTGGATAATTATAGATAACTACAGGTTTTTTAAAGAAATCTTCGGTTAGATAGCGTTCGTGTTCTGTCTGAAGATCTTTTCCAAAATTTATATCGAATTTGAAATTTTTACCGGATTTTCTTAAAATTTCTACAGCCTCTTCGTAAAGAATTCTTTTAAATTCAGACTGAGCAATATTTACCAGGGTAGATTTTAGGTTTTTATCAACAAACCTTGTAAAAAGCTTCAGATCATCAGCGCATTCTTCCAGTATAAATACGGCAAGATATTTAACCATTTCTTCTGCAAGGTCTATATCCTCAAAAAGGTTGCAGAAGGCCATTTCAGGCTCGACCATCCAGAATTCGGAAACGTGTCTTTTTGTGTTTGAATTTTCTGCCCTAAATGTTGGGCCGAATGTATAAACATCCCCCAGCGCTAAAGCAAACATTTCAGCGGAAAGTTGTCCTGATACCGTAAGGCTAGCCTCTGTTCCAAAAAAGTCCCTGGAATAGTCAATTTTCCCATCTTTTTTCGGGGGGTTTTCAAAATCAATTGTAGTTACCTTAAACAGTTCTCCGGCGCCCTCACAATCAGAGCCGGTTATTATTGGAGAATGAATATAGCGAAAATCCCTTTCTCTGAAAAATTTGTGAATAGCAAATGAAAGTTCCGATCTAATGCGAAAAACAGCGCCGTATTTGTTTGTTCTTGGTCTTAAGTGGGCGATTGTTCTTAAAAATTCGTCTGTGTGACGTTTTTTCTGCAAAGGGTATGAGTCCGGCGCCAGGCTTATTACTTCTAATGCTTTTGCTTTCATTTCCCATAGTTGGCCCTTTCCCTGTGACTCAATCAGGTTGCCGAAAACCGCTACGGCTGATCCGGTTGTAAGTTTTTTTATATCTTCGTAATTTTCTAAAGATTCATCGGCAATAATCTGCAGGTTTTCAAGGCAGGATCCGTCATTTATTTCTATAAACGAAAAATTACTTGAATCGCGCCTGGTTCTTACCCACCCTTTAACAGTAATCTTATCCCGTGGTGTTTCTGATTTTAAAAGGCTGATAATTTTTATACGGTTCATAGAATTTCCTAATTGATTATCCATTTAATAATTTTTTTGTTGCTTTGAGTTGTTAGCTTTGTCATCGTCATAATTGTTTGAGTTCATATTGTTAATAATTTATCAGATATATAAATTCATATCATGAACATTAAATCCATTCAAGACATCCTGCCGCTGGTTGAGAGACCAAGTCGCTATTTAGGCACGGAAATTAATTGTATAAAAAAAGATGAAAGCAAAGTAAAGCTCAGCATTGCTCTTGTTTTTCCGGATCTTTACGAAATAGGAACATCTCATTTAGGGCTAACCATACTTTATCATATATTAAATAGTCATGAAGAAATAGCAGCGGAAAGGGTTTTTGTTCCAGGTACGGATATGGAGGCATATCTCAGGTCGTCCAATACCCCATTAATGTCCCTGGAATCTAAAAAACCTCTTAAAGAGTTTGATATTATCGGGTTCAGCCTCCTTTATGAACTGAATTATACTAATGTCCTTAACATTCTAGACCTTGCAAAAATTCCGTTTTTTTCTTCGCAAAGAGATAGTTCACATCCTTTAATAATTGCGGGTGGTCCTTGTGCCTGTAACCCCGAGCCTGTTGCCGACTTTTTTGATGCTATTGTTATAGGAGACGGTGAAAACGTAATAATGGAAATGTCTCGTTCCTGGCTTAAATGGAAAGAGAATTACCGTGGAGAAAAACAAGTCCTTTATAAAATCTGGTCAGATATACAGGGCGTTTATATACCGGCTTTTTTTGAACCGAAATTTGACGGATCAGGTTTTCAGATTCTTTTGCCCAGGTTTTCGAAATACCAAAAAATTAAGAAAGCTATAGTAGATGATCTTGATAAAGCACCTTTTCCTGAAGCCCCGATCATACCCTATGGCAGGCCCATACACGATCGCCTTCGTCTTGAAGTTTCCAGGGGGTGTACAAGGGGTTGCAGATTTTGTCAGGCAGGGATGATATACCGTCCAGTACGGGAAAGATCTGTGGATACAATTCTTGCTCTATCGAACAAATCAATAACAGCAACCGGTTACGAGGATATCTCTTTATTGTCATTGAGCATTGGAGATTATATATGTATAAACCCCCTGATGGAACAGCTTATGACTTTGTGCGAGCCAAGAAATATAGCTGTTTCATTTCCTTCTCTACGGGCAGGAACATTGACGCCGGAACTCATGCAACATATTAAGCGAGTCAGAAAAACAGGGTTCACCATAGCTCCCGAAGCCGGCAGCCAAAGGCTTCGCGAAGTTATTAATAAGAATATTAAAAAGAAAGATATCATTGATACAGTGAAAAACGCTTATGATTTGGGCTGGCAGGTTATAAAGCTTTATTTTATGGTTGGTCTTCCAACAGAGACAAGTGAAGATCTTAAATCAATTGTGAATCTTGTAAAAGAACTTAGAAGGATTAATACCGGCAAAGGGCGGCGCAAAAATAAAATAAATGTTAGTTTTACAACCTTTATTCCAAAACCTCATACTCCCTTTCAGTGGGCACCACTGATTTCTCTGTCTGAATCAAAGGATAGGATTGGCTGGCTGCAGAACAATCTTAAAATGTCCGGTATTAATTTTAAATGGCAAAACCCGGAGGTTAGTTCGATCGAGGGTCTTTGGGCGCGCGGCGACAGACAGCTTTCACATCTACTGGTAGCTGCGCACAAGAAGGGATGCAAGTTGGATGGCTGGAGTGACTGGTTTAGATATAGCTTGTGGCAGGAGGCTGTTTGTGATGAGGGGGTGGATATAGGTTTTTATACAGGCAGGTCAAGGAACACAAACGAGCCGCTTCCATGGGACCACATTGATGTTGGGATTGAAAAAAAATATTTAATAGAAGAATGGGAAAAAGCAACAAGGGGCGAACTTACTCCGGACTGTCGTACGGGTAATTGTAACGCCTGCGGAGTATGCGATTTTACTGTTATAGAACCAAAAGTGTTTGAAATGCCTGCGGAGAAATCAGCATTTGATATTGGCAGTGGTTTGTTAACCTCGGATAATATCAAGCCGGTTGTAAAAGATGGGTTATGGAAAACACTTAAAGTTGCTTTTTCAAAACTTGATCAGGCTAAATATTTTGGACATCTTGAAATGGTTAATATCTTTTTGCGTGCCATAAGGCGTGCCGGGATACCGATTAAGTTTTCAGAAGGATTTCATCCTAAACCCAAAATTTCTTTTGAAGATACTTTGCCTATAGGCCTGGAAAGTCTAAAAGAATATTTTTATCTAATTGTTCAGGAGAATTTTAAACCACAGTCAATAATAGAAAATTTAAATAAACACCTTCCGGAAGGTCTTTTTGTTCATGACTGTCAAATTGCTTCAACCAAAAGGGTCCATGATAATGAGAAAAAATATAATTATATTGTTACAATAAAAAAAGAATTTTTTAATAACAAAGAGCTGGAAAAATTTTTACAAAGCCCGGAGTTCATTGTTTCTCGTATTGACAGAAAAGGGAGGTTGAAAAAGACAGACTTAAAGTATATGGTTTTAGACATAGAGTTGCTTAAACCAAACAAATTACAGATAATACTTAGATCAGAATCAGGTAAGACAGCAAGGCCTTTAGAGGTAATTAAAGAAATTTTCAAGCTAAGCGATGAAAAAGCAAAAAAAGCAAGATTTATTAAAACCTAAGTCAAGTAAAAAATTAAATAGATGCATAAAAAGCTAATCATAAATGTTGCAGAACATGAAACGCGGGTCGCTCTTCTTGAAGATGGAACAATTGTAGAACTTTTTATTGACAGAGGAGATGATTCCAATATAGCGGGAAATATATATAAAGGGAGAGTGCAGAGAGTTTTGCCGGGTATGCAGGCAGCTTTTGTTGATATTGGTTTAAATCAGGCGGCTTTTATATATGTTGATGATGTAATTTGCAATGATTATAAAGAATTCGAACAAATTTTTATTAAAAACAGAGAGGTTGACCCTGAAATTTCCGGCACAGGCACTGCTAATCATACCTCATCCCCCATAGAACGGGATAGCCGTCACATTGAGGAGCTTATTACCGAGGGCCAGGAGATTATGATTCAGGTTTCCAAGTCCGCAATTGGGACAAAGGGGCCAAGGGTAACCAATTATATTTCGCTTCCAGGCCGCCTCCTTGTTCTTATGCCGACATCTGATCATATTGGTATATCCAGGTGTATAGAAAGCGAAACCGAACGAGAACGTTTAAAAAATATAGTTTTGTCCTTAAAAAAAGAATCTTATGGCTATATTGTGAGGACGGTTAGTGAGGGCATATATGAAGAGAAGCTTGAAAAAGAAATGGGTTTTCTTGACAATTTGTGGGAAAGCATCCAGAGAAGATACAAGTCAGCACCGGCGCCTTCTCTTTTACACCAGGAGCTTACCGTTAGCCTTCGAGCGGTAAGGGATCTTTTGACCAACGAAGCAGAAAAATTAATTATTGATTCTCGTTCCGGTTTTGAATCAATTCTTTCTTTTCTCGATACATTCATGCCAAGCCTAAAGAATTCTGTTGAGCTGTACGAAGGTTCCGAGTCAATTTTTGATGCTTATAATTTAGAAGGCGACATATCACGTGCATTAAAAAGAAAAGTGTGGCTTAAATCAGGCAGCTATATTGTGATTGAACAAACGGAAGCCCTTGTATCTATAGATGTAAATACAGGTCGATATGTTGGCAAGTATAATCTTGAGGAAACAATTTTAAAGACAAATTTAGAGGCCGTTAAAGAGATAGCATATCAAATACGCCTTAGAGATATAGGCGGTATAATTATAATAGATTTTATTGATGTTGAAAAAAAATCAAACCAGGAAAAAATATTTAAAGCCCTTAAGAAGGCGCTGACAAAAGATAGAAGCAAGAGTCATGTTCTTCCGATGTCGGAGATGGGTTTAATACAGATGACCCGCAAACGGACTAGGCAGACGCTGACAAGGATGCTTTGCGAGCCTTGTTTTTATTGCGATGGAGAGGGTTCCCTTATATCCAGACAAACAATTTGTTATAATATTTACAGGGAGATACTCCGAGACGCGTCCAATATGGCAGGGGTTCAACTGACCATAAGGGTAAACTCCAAAATTGCTGATCTTCTTCTCGGAGATGAAAATCATATAATAACCTCTTTAGAACAAACTCTTGGCAAACGAATTGTAATATACCCTAATCCTCAGTTTCATATGGAAGAATTTGATATTTTTGAAGTTCTCAAAGAATAGCAGTAAATTTCCGGGTAATTTTGGAGCTTGACAATATAAAAACATTGTGTTCTTTTTAAAATTTTATGTATTTGAGTTGCGGCTATTAAAATCATAATTATTATTATCTTAATATGTTATTATATAATTACTTGCTATTTTTTTGGAGACCTTGGAAAATATTCATTTTATTTAAACCACTTTTAAACCTAAGTTGAGCGATTTTTTGCGAAGATATGTGTTGAGATCTTGATGCATAAGGATTTGCAAAAACCGCAGGCATACCCGTGGATATGTCGAGGATTTTTGCGAAGCCTTTATGCGCAAGAGATCGGCGCAGATTGAGTAAAAAATCGCTCAATTTAGGTTAAACCAAACTATGTTTTGACCGGTTGTTGCCGACATCAGGTTGTGCCGGGCATGAAGTGATGTTCACAGAGGTCTCAAAGGATTGAATTATGAAAAGAACTTATCAGCCAAGCAGAATTAAAAGAGCCAGAACACATGGTTTTTTGAAAAGAATGTCAACAAAACAGGGAAGAAGAATTATTAACAGGCGGAGAGCAAAGGGGAGAAATCGTTTAGCTGTTTAAAAAACAGTTTTTATTGCGTAGCATGGGTTTAATACTCCGTCGTTTCTGGATTCCCGCTTCTATCGCTATTTGGGCAAAAAGGGGGCGTTTTGCAAAGGTTTCAATTTGTCGATTTCGGCTACAGAGGGTAAATATTTTTTGCGCTTTTTTCCCTTTACAAAGGCAGATAGAATTTTAAAACATTCCGATTTTCTTAGAATATCAAGATGTGGAATCAAACTTCAGAACAGGTATTTTGTTGTTCTATTCACTTCGGGCAGGTTTAAGAGAACACGATTGGGTGTTACTGTATCCAAAAAGGTTGGGAACGCTGTAGAACGTAACAGGATCAAACGTATTTTTCGTGAATGTTTTCGGTTAAACAGGCATAAGATAACTGGTTTTTGGGATATTAATATAATTGCCAGAAAAGAAGCTGCAGGACTAACTTCAGACCGGGCATTATTTTTGCTTCAAAAAATTTTTGACAAAATATCAGTTGGTCATGATTAAAAGGATTTTTTTAATATTTATCAGGTTGTATCAATACACACTGTCTCCTGTTCTGGGTCCTTCTTGTCGTTTTTATCCCACCTGTTCTAATTATGCGTATGAGGCTATTTTGCGTTATGGTCCGCTTAAAGGATTAATTTTTGCCATAAAGAGAATTATTCGATGTCATCCTTTTAACAAGGGAGGAATTGATCCTGTTCCTTAACAAGCAAACTGTCAGCAGCCATATAGACTTTCAGATAAATAATTTCACTGTGTTATCAGTCGTCGACGTATAACTAATACGCCTTCCTCCTTCTGGCCTTGTGAAATTAATTATCTGAAAGTCTATAGATAAACGCTGCTTACATTAAATGAAGACTTTTGGGTAGTCTTAGCCCCCCATCGGTTTTGCCTCATAAAATTATGCCCCCTGTGACCGCAAAAATTTTATTCAGCCCTTTATTCTTTAAAGCTTTTGATAAATGTAGTTGTTCAAAAGTTCAATAGTTCACCGTAAACTTACAATCGTGAACTATTACGAATAGAGATGTATTTTAGACGTTAACTTTTTCCTTTTCTTTTGAAAAGGATTGTAACATTTATGTAATAGGAGATGGGCATGGAACAGGCTCGAATATTTGTAGCTATAGCTCTTTCATTTGCAGTGTTTTTATTATGGGAAATTTTCTTTGTAGATAAACAAGTCGTCGAAAAGCCAAAGCAAGACTTGCAGACAGAAACTATCTCTAAAGAAGAATTATATATAAAAGAAATAAATACTGAATCCGTCGATCATACCGCATTAATTAAAGAAGATGCACTGAAGACAATTAAACCTCCACGAGTTGTCAGGGTTAATACACCTTTATATTCTGCAATTATTTCAGAAAAAGGAGCTGTATTTAAGAGCTTTGTCTTAAATAAATACAAAGAAAGCATGGAGCCTGACTCACCTTTGCTCGAAATGATACCCCCTGAGCTACATAATGGAACCATAAAAATCAGCCTGGCTGAAAACAGCGTTCCAGCACTAAATGATGCATTATTTATGACGGATATTAAAGATGACTCTATTGAGATATACGATAACTCAAGAGAATTGTCGTTTTTTTGGAAATCCTCTAATGGAATAGTAATAGAAAAGAAGTTTCTTTTTTCTCCTGAAACTTACATGGTTGGATGTAAGGTTATAATTAAAAACGGCTCAAATCAAACCATTCAGGACAACTTGATTCTATCTTTATTTAAAGTCTATTCTGAAGATGGAAGCATGTATGGCTTCGAGGGCCCAAGTGCTTTAATAAACAATGCTCTTGAGCAGGTAAAGGCAGATGATATTGAAGATAAAAATATATATAATGGTGAATTGAAATGGATAGCTGTACAAGATCGATATTTTATGTCCTGTATTATACCTGAAAGCGCTGTTACGGCGAGTATGCGTCTTTTCCTTGACAAAGACAATGTTCTGGAAAATCAGTTTGTTCAACCCGAGAGTATTATAAATCCAGGCACACAGCGCACTTTTGGGTTTCATCTGTTTATGGGTCCAAGGAGCACGAAAGTAGTGAAGGAGATTGGTTATGATCTGGATAAAGCTATAAATTTTGGTATGTTTGATTTTTTAGCTAAACCATGCCTCTGGATCATGAATTATATATACGATCATATCATTTCAAATTACGGCATAGCTATTATTGTTTTAACAGTTTTTACCAAGGTTTTGCTGTGGCCTCTTGGAAATAAGAGCTATAAATCAATGAACGAAATGAAGAAAATTCAACCCCTGGTAATGGAAATAAGAGAAAAATATAAGGGTGACAAGAAAAAGATGAATGAGGCAACCATGGCGTTATATAAAACATATAAAGTAAACCCCGTGGGTGGGTGCCTTCCAATGGTTTTACAAATTCCTGTTTTCTTTGCCCTGTATCGGATGTTGTATGAAGCAATAGAGCTGAGGCACGCTCCTTTTTTTGGGTGGATTAATGACTTGTCGGCACCGGATCGCCTTTTTGACTTTGGCTTTTCTATTCCTTTTATGCAGCCGCCATATGGTATTCCTGTATTGACAATTATTATGGGGGCGACGATGTTTTTACAACAGAAAATTTCACCGGCAATGGGCGATCCTTCGCAGGCCAAAATTATGATGTTGATGCCACTTGTTTTCACTGTGATTTTTATAAATTTTTCTTCAGGGCTGGTTTTATACTGGCTTGTAAACAACGTCCTTTCTATCTCACAACAATACTATACCACAACAAAAGCTGCTTAGTTATGGAGGTAATTCATGTCGCCTCGTTTGGAATTTGAAGGCAAGGATGTTGAAAAGGCATCCCAAAAAGCTTGTGAAGAATTAAAAATCCCTAAAGAAAAACTTAAGTACGATGTTATTTCCTATGGAGCTACCGGTATTTTTGGCCTCGTTGGTATTAAGAAGGCAAAAATTCGTGTTACAGTGCCTGATTTAACATCTGAAGATAATGCCGAAGAAAAGGATCTAGAACATAATAATAAATCAAAGAAACATGTCACCGAAGTTGAACTTTCAACAGAACAAGCGCACCTTGATGATAAGGCAATCTCTTCTATATCGGATGAGTCTATAAATTTGGGTAAAAATGTTCTTCAGCAAATAATTGATCTAATAACTGTTGACGCAGAAATATCGTTTGAAAAAAAATCAGACCAAATTTTATTTTATATAAAAGGTGGTAATGTGGCGATCCTCATTGGCAAGCAAGGACAGACTCTTGAGGCCATGCAATATCTCGTTGAAAAAATTGTCAACAAACACAGCGAACAGAGAATTCGAATTCAGATAGATATTGAAGGTTATTTGGAGAAAAAACAAAATAATCTGAAGAGGCTTGCCGGCAGGCTTGCTGAAAAAGCGAAACGTAGCGGGAAGCCCATTACAATAGGACAAATGAATGCTCAAGACAGAAGAATAGTTCATCTTGCTTTAAGGGATGACGGTGGCATCAGAACGCTGAGCGTGGGAGATGGTTTTTTAAAGAAATTGTTGATATTTCCCAGGAAGAAATATCATGGGAAAAGAAAAACATAGATAATTGTATACCTCGGAAGGTTATAAATTGCGTTTTTTCGGTGAGCAATAAGCATCAAAAGCAAAGCAAGCTATTGATGTTCATGGCCAGCGAAAAATCATAAATTAGCGAACCTTCGGTGCGAACTTTCAGGTTGTAATTATATTGTTTTTTTCGTAGGGGCGACCCTTGTGATCGCCCTGATTCGATTAGGGCGACCACAAGGGTCGCCCCTACTATCAAGTTATGGCCTTTCGAGGTATAAGGGACTTGGAAATATTACAGTTTATAATATGAACGATTCGACTATCGCCGCAGTAGCAACGCCGACAGGTGCCGGCGGTATTGGTATTATAAAAATTTCCGGTCAAAACGCTTTACCAATAGCTTCGCATATCTTTCGAAGATCACATTCTTCGATATCCAACCCGGAAGATAAGGATTCCACCGATATTTTTTCTTTTACATCACACCACCTTTATCATGGTTATATCGTTGATCCTGAAAACAGGCGAGTTGTTGATGAAGTTCTACTTGCAGTTATGCTTGCTCCCCATTCGTATACCAGAGAGGATGTTGTAGAAATCCAGGCCCATTCGGGCCCGGTTGTCCTTAGGTTTATTTTGGATTTAGTATTAAAATATGGTGCCGCAATTGCGGGTCCCGGCGAATTTACAAAAAGGGCTTATATCAATGGTCGCATAGATTTGACACAGGCAGAGGCGGTTATAGATATAATAAATGCGAGGACAAATAAATCCTTAGAAATTGCCGCCACCCTGATAAAGGGGGAGATGCAACTATGTATAGAGAGAATTAGTGATTATCTTTTTAATTTTCTTGCAGAAATAAACGCAGCCATAGATTTCCCGGAAGATGTTGAAGATATTATTAATGTCGATAGAATAACCGATGTTATCCAAAATAATATCATCAATACGATAAAAGAACTTATCTGGCAATATGACAATGGCCATATTCTTAGGGACGGGATAAAATTGGTTATTGTTGGAAAGCCGAATGTCGGCAAATCGAGCCTTATGAATTGTTTGATAAAAAAAGAGCGCTCGATTGTTACTGCCGTGCCCGGCACGACAAGAGATTTGATTGAGGAGACCTTTAGCTTGAGCGGTATGCCCGTTATTATAGCCGATACTGCCGGGCTTCACGATACGGATGACCCTGTTGAAGTCATAGGAATGAATAAAGCTAAAGATTATATTGATTGCTCGGATCTGATTTTGTTTATCATTGATGGTGGTTCTATTTTAACTCATGATGACCATGAAATTTTCAAAATGATCAATACAAGGCATTCTATTCTTGTAATAAACAAGTCGGATCTGTTTTCAGACAGGCGTAGTGTCAATACGCCGGATATCTGGAGAAAAATACCCAGAGTAGAAATTTCAGCTCTTTATAACAGGGGGCTTGACGAGCTTAAGGATTTAATTGTAAAAATTTCGTTTAGAGAAAACAGCTTTGACCACCAGACTGCGATAATTCCAAACTTGAGACACAAGCTGATACTTGATCGATGCCTGGTCTCGCTTTGTTCAGCCGTTGATGGGCTTAATCTTGGATCACCTCTTGAGCTGATTGCCATTGATGTGAAGGAAGCGGTTGATTTGCTTGGCGAAATAACGGGGGGTGCAGCTAATAAAGACGTTATAGATCAAATCTTCAACAGATTTTGTATTGGAAAATAGTGTTTCACGTGAAACAATTATGCGGCAGATATGTAATGATGGTTCAAGGTTTAGGGTTCTGGGCTAAGATAACCCTGAACGGCAAATAATATTTGATTGGTGATTGATTTAATAGTAGGGGCGATCCTTGTGATCGCCCTGATTTAATACCGATTTGGCGGAGGAGATAATTATGGATATAGATTTTACGCCTTTTTTTAAACAATACGAAGAGGTTTTAGAAATGGCCGACAAGGTGTTTGAGCGTGTAAAAAGTGAGAATCCTGAATGCGTTAAATGTAAAACAAAGTGTTCGGATTGCTGTAACGCACTATTTGACCTCTATCTTATTGAGGCATTATATATAAACGATAAATTCAATAAAAAGTTTAAGGGAAGCGAAAGGGAGCGTATTATTGAGAGATCAAACATAGCAGACCGAACAATACATAGGCTTAAAAGAAAAGCATATAAAGACCTTGAGTCAGGAAAAGATGAGAATGAGCTATTGTCTAAAATGGCGGAGGAGCGTGTAAGGTGTCCTCTTCTTAATGATGATGATATGTGTGACCTTTATGAATACAGACCAATGACTTGCAGGCTTTATGGAATACCATTATCTATAGGCGGAGTCGGCCATACCTGCGGTCTGTCGGCTTTTGCTAAGGGCCAACAGTATCCAACGGTTAAGCTGGAAAAAATACACAACAAGCTTTACGAAATATCCGTTGAATTGGTTAGAGAGATTAAATCTAAGCATATAAAACTGGCAGATGTTATAGTTCCTTTATCTATGGCTCTTCTTACTATATACGATGATGAGTACCTGGGGATTGGCGATATTAATAGAGACAACACTAAAAATGAACAGGAAGGAGATGGAAATGGCTAAAATATCGCCCGAAGAAGAAGAAAAAAGAAAAAAAGCTATTTTCGATAGCATGTCTTCACGAAATCAGAAACATATCCTGAAAAAGGGATTTGATGAATGGAATCCTTTTCAGGAACCAAAAGATCCCATAGATATCAGGAAAGATAAATCAAAAAGAACTTCTCAAATGCTGATAAGCGAGTTCTTGCAGTCGAAAGATCAGGAAACATACAGCAATGCATTTGGAAAGGGGGTTGTCGAAATTTGTTTTGGAATTATTAATGATGATGATAAATATTGGGGAATGTATGAATTTTCATGCTGGTATCGGGAACTGTTGCGAAAGGAGGGGCATAATAAATAGCTTTACACGACAACTACTCAGGTGGATAGGCTGAAGGCTGAAGACCGTTAGGGAAAAGCGCATTTTGAAAAGCCATGCTCGGTGCAAGTAATCAGACCCGCGCCCGCCTCGCCTGAGCTCGCGATGGGCGGGCAGGTATTTCCGCCAAAGTACGGCAATCGTGCTCTTCTGACCCCTTCAGCCTTCAGTCTAAACAGCTTCAGCCTGACTACGTGACTAGTCACAAAATTAGCCGCAAAGTGAGAAAACATCACCACACACTTTCCATTTGCCATCTTCCTTAATTAGATTAAATGTTTCATCAATTTTCCGGCTGGATTCCTTGGTAAAGAATGTGCGTAATGGGTGTTTTATTTCACAGGTTAATTTGATTTGCGCTTTGTTTTCATCTTTACTGATAGTATTGGTTTGAACATGATAAAGGTAGTTCTTAACAAAAAATGGCCTGAACCCTTCAGTTTTGGCTTTTTTGGTAACACAATAAATATAGCTATCAACAACATTAACACCGTCAACTATCAAGCTTTCTTGACAGAGCCGATCAGCCATTGAGCTATCGAGCCCAAAATATGCCCTGGTAAATTCGGTAGCAGCCTTATTGGGCGTGTCACTGTTTTGCGCATAAACAAACATTACCTGCAGAAAGAATGCAATTACTATAATAAAAATCGTTCCTGTTATTATAGAGCCTTTGTTGCTATCAGCCATGTGTTTCTCCTCCTTTTGAACTTTGATTCACAGTATATTCTTAAAATATAGTACTATAAAACCTTTTCAAGAATTAAATAAAATTTTCTACTATCATGAATTATATTAATAAACAAGTGTTTTTAACCTAAAGTGAGCGTTTCAACTTGAGCCGGAAATTAAAATATCATAAAAACAGATGCAAATTCAATGAGTTATCAAATATTCCCGTAACTTCTCAATAAGTTCGGCTAAAGATAAAAAAAGACGAGTCTTGTATCATCAGAAATTTGAAAACTCAAATATGAGATTAACCAGAGGCAGCGGGCAATTAGGGATCGCCTTGAATCTGCGGTAACCTCAACAATTGCGCAATTTAGGTTTAATTTTAATGATTTGACAAAGAAGTATATCGTGGTACACAAAGTCCATGACTGATGATATCCTGAAATATTCTTCAGATAAACAGGGCATACTTACAGGAGCAAGCCTGCCCGTTGATGAAGAAACGGCGATTAAATCTTTACGCCCTGAACGTTTGGATGATTACATTGGACAGGCCGAAGTAATTGAAACTCTCAAAATCGCAATTCAAGCGGCTATGGAGCGTAATGAACCGATTGACCATGTGCTTTTTCATGGACCACCCGGCCTTGGTAAAACCACACTTGCGCATATTATTGCCAATGAGATGGGAAGTAATCTGACTGTTACATCCGGCCCTGCGCTTGAAAAAGGCGGAGACTTGATAGGCATTCTAACTAATTTAGAGGATGAAAGTATCCTGTTTATAGATGAAATACATAGGATGCCAAAAGTTGTAGAGGAATTTCTTTATCCGGCCATGGAGGATTTTGCCGTTGATTTTGTTTTTGACAAAGGAATACATGCCAGAAGCCACAGATACCATCTGAAGCCCTTTGCTGTAGTCGGTGCAACCACAAGAGTGGGGCTGTTGTCAGCGCCGCTCAGGGATCGGTTCGGTATTTTCAGGAGCTTTGATTTTTATGGCTTAAGCGATCTGGTAAAAATCACCAAACGTTCTGCCGGCTTGCTTAATGTTCATATAGATAATGATGGCGCTGTAGAGCTTTCAAAGCGTTCAAGAGGAACCCCGAGAATCGTTAATCGCCTTTTAAAAAGGGTAAGAGATTATGCTCAAGTCCGGTCAGATGGTAAAATTACAAAAAAAAACGTGGAGGCAGCCCTGCATTTGGAGGGGGTCGATGATAAGGGGCTTACCGATCTTGACCGTCGTTATATGAAAACAATAATTGAATTTTATAACGGAGGGCCCGTTGGAATTGAAGCAATTGCAGCGACACTTTTGGAAGAGACAGATACACTTGTGGACGTTGTTGAACCTTATCTTTTAAAAATTGGAATGATTATAAGAACTTCTTCCGGCAGAAAGGTCTCGGAAAAAGCATACATGCATTTTGGGTTGGAAAATAAATAATGTCTATAATTACCCTGCTTACCGATTTTGGGCTAAATGATGAATATGCAGGCACAATGAAGGGCGTTATTCTTTCCGTCAACCCATCTGCCACTATTATTGATATAACGCACAATATTGATCCCCACGATATAATTCAAGCTGCTTTCACAATAAAATCTTCATACAAATTCTTTCCCAAAGGCACTGTGCACGTTGTGATTGTAGATCCAGGAGTCGGTGGGAGCCGGGCAATAATAGCCATTGAAATAGCCAGCCACATTTTCCTTGCTCCTGACAACGGTATTTTAACACTGCTTGTTGAAGAAGGAAATATTGCCGAAATAATTAGAGTTGATAATAAAAAATTTTTTCTTAAATCAGTAAGCCGGACTTTTCATGGCCGAGATATTTTTGCTCCAGTCAGCGCCCATATTTCATCCGGCATCAAAATAAATAATATAGGAACGCCGATAAATAAAAACGAGCTGGTAAAATTGAATATCCCGGAGCCAGTGATTTCAGATAAAGGCGAACTTGTTGGGACAATTGTCTCTATTGACCACTTTGGGAACTTGATTACAAATATAGATTCCAATTGCCTAAAAATTTTTTGCAGACCCGATGCTGGGAAAGAACCAGAAATCAAGATTAACAATAGCAAAATAAGCGGTTTGTCAGAAAGTTATGAAAACAGCGCCCTCAACTGCCCGCTTGTTGTTATAGGCAGCCGCGGATATCTCGAAATAGCCATAAATTGCGGCAGTGCAAAGAAATATTTTAAAGCTGAAAAAGGAGATACTATCACAGTAAATTTATTACCTAATCCCTTTCTTTCCACTTGAATGAAGCACAAAGCGGAAAATGATCTGAGATGTAAACGCCGTCAAAAGTATCATGAATCACCTTGCAATTTTCTGGAATGATCCCGCCACGATATAAGATCCAATCAATATGATTTCCATTTGTATCCCCTGTAAAACCATGGTGTGTACCAGGGAAGGGCTTACTAAAGGTATTTTTAAAAAAAGGGCCTTTTATGTCTTCACTCTTTAATTGCACGTCCTCTCCAGTAAACATCATATGAGAGGGCGATGATGGCGTGGAATTAAAGTCTCCGACTATTATAGCTGGCAATTCAGATGGTAATTGTGCCAGCCGCCTTAATATTATTTTAGCGCTTTCAAGCTGCACCGAAGCATCAAAATCAAAGTGGGTATTTACAAAAATCAGTTTGCGACCATTATTTTCAAACATTCCCACTGTACATTGCCTTGGCCAACGGCTATTTCGTGAACGGCTTGGTATCATAGGCGTTAGACTTAGAAAAAAGTGTTCATAATAAATGCATTCCCAGGTTTTTTTATAAAAGATAATGTTATTTTGCCAAAAAGATGGCGCAGGAATCCTTTTGCCAATAAAATTATAGTCAGTAAGGATATTGCCTATAAACTCCGTCTGGAAATCATTTGCCTCCTGTAACCCTATGAAATCTTTGCAATATTTTTCAAAAAATGAGGGAAAGCAATCCTTTCTGTGATGCCAGCCATTCGGTCCATCGGCTGCCAATCCAAAACGCAGATTCAGTGTTAATACAGAAGGCATAAGTTATCCTCTATAGACTTTCAGAAAAATAATTTCACTGCGTTATCAGTCGTCGACGTATAACTAATACGCCTTCCTCCTTCTGGCCTTGTGAAATTAATTATCTGAAAGTCTATATTATAAATTGCGTTTTTTCGGTTTAACCGATCTTTTTGAAACAAACCCTTTCAAAACCAAGGGCTGTTACCACAAATTTTTTCAGGCGCAGGTTGCCGTATTTATCATCAAGTTCTTTACCATACAGAACAACCTGTTTTTCGCCCTTTTCAAGCGCTTTTTTTATCTTTGGGATGTTGTACAATTCATCTTTAGGCAATTGTTTGGCCTGCTCTCCTGTTATCCCTGAATCTTTTAATGTTACGAACTTGAACTCAATCAAAACATCAAATATTTCAAAATGTCTCTTATCCGGCCTGATAATCATTGTCAAATCCGCATACTTGCGGTCAATCTCCGGTTCAGAATCCATAACGTATAAAATATCATTATAAAGAAGGGTTAAAAACGCTGTTTTTAAAGTCAATTCATTTGCCCATCTGTAATCCCGGTTTTTAAACACAGTAAAATAACGATTTTCCACAAAATCGCACAAGGATTGTATACTGCCTTTCTGGTAAACCTGTTTTGCCGCAAATTTACCATCATCTCTGTCACCAGGGTCAGGTAAAAGCATTTTTTTGACCCGCTCCACATACAGACTCTGTATTACCAGATTGGGAACTTTTAAAATCACATCACCCTCAGAATTCTCACCTGCCTGAGTCAGCACACCAAAATAATAAAGAAATGAAGCCAGAAAGGTATGGTTCTTTGAGTTGTCGGACAGCATTTCCCTGACACCAAACCTGTCAGAAATATCTTCAATCATTACATGATGATCTTTTTGCATCACAGAAAGGAGAATATCTCTGCCCATGGGAATTGCCGCGATATATTCCAGCTTGGATTCATCCACGGCCAGATTGGAATCAAGCATCTTGCGCGGATAACTGCACATTTCCTGGAACTGCTCAAAAAAATAAAGACATAATGTGGGATTGTAAATATATTCATCCAGGCCAAATGCAAAAAGATATCCATTGTAATATGTTTTCATTAAATCAAGAGCTTCATCTGTTTTTTTTGCGTCAAAATCGCATTCAGCCACAATTTGTTCAACGACTCCGCGCACCTCGTTTTGTCTGAAACCGCACAAATCATTGAATTTGGGCTGAAAATAAATATTTTTAGCGATATTATAGCCACTTGTAATATCGCTTAAAACAACAGGAGAGACACCTGTTATAAATACCCTGTCAAACATTGAGCCGGATGTGGAAGATTTGATAGCCTTAAACAAAGTCCTTAAAATGCCTTCATCGTGAACCAAAGCATTATATCTGGTTTGTTCATTCCGCACCCCCATCATCATTGTATTTGCAAAATTATCGTATTCATCAATAAGAAGATAAATCGGATATGGAGTCATGCGTACAGAACTGATCAAGGAATTTATAGAATTAATGCAATTATCCCGGTCTACTTCTACCTCAGGCAAATTATAATCCCGGTAATATAATAAAAAACCTTTTATGCAGAAATTAATATGATCAAATAAGGCTTGCTTTATTTCCTTTACACTGCCTGTTGTATCAACACACGAAAAATCCCACCTCAAAATAAAATAGGAGTTCCGTAATTTCGTGGGATTTTTACCAATTGCAAGATCACCAAAAATCTCATCAAATTCATCTGCTTTTGCAACATCATAATAATTTTCCAGCATGGAGAGAACAAGGCTTTTTCCAAACCTCCTGGGACGTATAAATAATTGAGACTTTGAATCTTCAAGCAATAAAATTTTATCTGTTCTATCACAATAAAAATAACCTTGCGTTGTAATTGTTTTAAAATCAGATATGCCGTATGGAAATTTCATTATAATTAGCTCCTATGGTGTGATCTTTTTTTATCAGCAACCTGTTTTATACCTCTTTAAGTGTTCTTTCGGGAGGTTATGAAAACATAATTAACAGGTGAGCCAACTTAAATCAATGAAATAATGAAATAACGGGCATCCTTCATTCACCAGTTTACACTTTTTTCGAAAAAGCGTGTATTATCGAATTGAATGCCAATGTCGAAACTGGCAATTCTCGCCGAACAATCATACCTTGGTATTACTCAAGATGCGTTAATCTTCGTTGGCGTGCAGCTCGGTGAGGTGATGCCAGCGGACCCCGATGTATTGTCAAGTTTTATTTTGTCATGTTATAACTCAACGAGTTACGACTCTATGATTATAATGAAAAAAATGCCAAGTTTTTCAAAAGCGTTAGCAACAGGTTCTGTCGCTGTCAGTATATCTGGATTTTTCATAATGATTCGGCTTCCATGTATTCACGAAGAAGGCCTGCTAATTTTTCAGATGCTTTGGTGGATTCGTCGCTTACGCTTCTTAATCCACCCTACGATTTTCGGCTACCAAACGTAAGTTTGTAGTAGGGTGGATTAATCGGAGCGAATCCACCGACTACTGTAAATTCAATCAGTTAGCAACACCTTAGATTTTGCTTGATTATAGAATTGCCATAGAGCCAAAGTGGCGGAAAGTGTCCCGCCTTACGTTGGTAGCCATAGGTGTATGATTGAAAATTGATTGAAAGTCGATGACTTACCGGCTAAAGTTGGTAGTTTATCTTGGCCTTGACATTTTTCGCCTAAAGGTACAGCCTTGTGAGGCTAAAGCCATCTGAAGCAAGACGGATGAAAATCCGCCGGAAGTATCAAGCGGGCGCGGGGGTATGGGGCATAAGCGCTTGTTCCGGCCATGAGTGCTGTAAAAGCTACATATAGCCGTATTGAAGGTGTTAGGTCATGGCGTCTTACTGAAATTCCGATATAAGGATCGAAAAAAGTGGATATTTTTCAAAAAAATTACCCAGACTACATGATCTTATTGATAATAATAGCGCAGGGCAATTGCATCAAAATTTTAGACCTTTAAAAATCAAATAGTTACGTAATATAGCGAGCAGCTTATCAGCGCTTATTTTTGAGGTGGTGTTTGTAACCCATTGATTTGTTTAGGATCATAAATCATGCCAAATTTTGATGCAATCGCCCTGAATAATAGCGCATTTCGATTTGATATGTTCCATTTTTTATGTTTAACTATAAAAATTATGACTACCTGGCAACAATCACATAAAACTCTTTGTGATTGCCTATTCTGGCAGACTGTTGAGCAAAATGATGCTGCCAGTTGCATGCGGCGTACGAGTTAGGGAAATCCTTATTGTCCCTAACGGAACAAAACGATGCTTCCCCCAACTCGTGGATACGCCCTCAAGGTTGTTTCGTTCCTAATCCATATTGTTCTATTTTGGTCACACTCATTTGATTTATAGTAAAAATAATCGTTTTTTCCTTGACATTAATCAATAAAATATTTATTAAAACCTTTTCATTTACAAACAGGAGTGTAATTCAGTGAAAAAATATACATATAGCGCAAAACGGTCTGATAATAAAGATAAATGGTGTATTATAAATGCTGAGGGAGCTGTACTTGGCAGACTTGCGACATTAATAGCATCCCGACTTAGAGGCAAGCACAACCCTTTGTTTACCCCCCATGTGGACACAGGAGACTGGGTTATCGTTATAAATGCGGATAAAATTGCCCTTTCAGGTAAAAAACTTGAGCAGAAATGTTATTACAGACACAGTGGTTATGTAGGCGGGCTCAAGACCGTTACCGCCAAGAAACTCCTGGAAAAAAGTCCTGAAGATCTTATCGGTTTTGCTGTTAAAGGAATGCTTCCAAAAAACAGGCTCGGGAATAAGCTATTCAAAAAGTTAAAGGTCTATGGGGGAGACAAGCATCCTCACGAAGCTCAACAGCCAGAGACCCTGACACTATAGATTTTTAGATAATTAATTTGTGATAATACTGAGGACACTATGAATAAAGAAAATATTTATTATGCAACCGGAAAACGAAAGACAGCAATAGCTAGAACCTGGCTAAAGCCCGGCAAAGGCGAAATTATCATTAACAATCGCCCCGTGAATGATTATTTTAAAATTCCGTCGGCAAAAATTATTATGATGCAACCGCTCGTTCTTACAAATACCATTGGATCATATGATATAAAAGTACGTGTATTGGGCGGAGGTATTTCAGGACAGGCAGGGGCTATCAGGCATGGTATTACCAAGGCACTTATCAATATTGATCCTGATCTAAGACAGGTTCTAAAGAAAGCCGGCTTTGTTAAACGTGATCCAAGAGTCAAAGAAAGAAAGAAATACGGACAGAAGGGAGCAAGGGCCCGTTTCCAATTCTCAAAACGATAAACCATATTCTTCTGCATTTGTTAAGGGAATAGGCGATTACCTCCTATTCCCTTTTTTTTGTTTTATAAATTCTTGCCTGTTTAGGAACGTGGACGAATTAACTTATGGAACGGCTGAACTATTTTATAAGGCGGTTTCTTCTTGTAATCCCGACTTTTCTTGGAATTACTATTTTGTGTTTCGGGCTTATACAGTTTGTACCCGGCGGCCCTGTAGAGCAGATCATCATGAAGATGAAAGGAATAGGCGCTGGTGAATTAAGTAGAGGAGCCGGGACCCAAACATCCATTTCTATTCAACAGCGGAAAGCCATAGAAGCTTATTTTGGTTTTGATCAACCATTTTACAAGCGATACTGGAAATGGCTTGTTACAGACAGGCTGGGAATGAAAATGGAATCCTATAAATTCCCCAACAAAACAGCATGGCAATTAATTAAGGAACGCTTTAAGGTCTCACTTATCTTTGGGGTTGCAGGCTTTGTATTATCTTATCTTGCATGCATCCCGCTTGGTATATTAAAAGCACTGCGTCATAATAAAATGTTTGATCTTGGTTCAAGCTTAGTCATCTTTGTGGGGTATGCAATTCCTCCTTTTGCTTTCGGAATGGTGCTTAAAATGTTTTTTTGCGGTACAGTAGAAGGTTTGTGGGATTTTTTTCCCGTATCCGGATTTTACTCGGATAATTTCGCTGCAATGACGTTTCTGGAGCAAACAAAGGACGTATTTATGCACATGTTTCTTCCTGTGCTCTGCTATATAATCGGGAACTTCGCAATCCTGACTCTGCTCATGAAGAACTCACTCCTTGAGCAAATAAGTAAAGATTATATAAGGACTGTCCTTGCAAAAGGAGGAAGCTTTACAAGGGCAATATGGGGGCATGCTTTTCGCAATTCTTTAATCCCTATTGCAACCGGCTTTGGCTCCATTTTAACTGTTATGTTTGCAGGGTCTGTTATTATCGAACAGGTTTTTGAGATACCGGGGATGGGACGTTTGAGCCTTGAGGCAATTGTGGGCAGGGATTATCCTGTTTTCATGGGAGTTCTTTCGCTTACTTCAGTTCTTGGGCTTATCGGAAATATCCTTTCGGATTTTCTGTATATCCTTATAGATCCAAGAATAGACTTTCAGAAAAACTAAAATCAGCAATGTTTTTTAATTCTTACAAAAATCCGATAGCCAGGAAAAGGTTTTTGCGTTTCAAGGAAATAAAACGTGCCTATCTCTCGCTTTGGATACTGGCGATTCTTTATCTTATCAGCCTTGGCTCCGAACTGATCTGCAACAATGCTCCTTTATATGTTAGGTTTAACGAAAAATCCTATTATCCTTTATTTAAATATTATCCCGAAGATATATTTACAGGAAATAATAAAACAAAACCTGATTACAAAAAATTAAATAAATCTTCTTTCTTTAAAGAAAACCCTGACAATTTTATGATCTTTCCGCCGGTTTCCTATGGACCTTTTGAAAGTATTGATCCTGAATCGATTGCGGTTTCAGACAATGTAACAATTGATTTAACACCCCTGCCAAAAATCGGCACCGTCAATATAAGAAAAGATTATTCAATTGAAAGATCTGACTCATTTGGTTTATTTATCAGCAGGAAGGAAAGGGAAGTAAAGGATCTTGTCATTACCGAATACTTCATAATCCCAAGTGAGTTAAAACTTGCAGTTGAAAAACGATTCGCAAACAATAAAGCTCCCCTGATTACTCATATAACTAAAAGTTATGACGGGATGGAAGTAGATGTATCGCTTTCCACTTTTTCTCCACGAAAAAAGCCGCCAAAAAGCGTCAGGCTTCTATTAAGAGAAGTTATGCAAAAAGATCAAAAAGCCCTGAAGTTGGTTTTTAACAGAAAACTCGAACTAATTCAGAATGATTTGATATCAACTGGACATGAAATCTTGAAAGAGCTTTCAGTCCTGGATAAAGAATTACTGCTTAAGCTTGTCAAAACACGCTTTTCAAATCCAGTGGACCCAACAACGCTAACCATAAAAAGCCAAATATACCACATTGATGTTATCAAGGAAAATGTTCGCTTTCCATTTGCTCCTTCTGAAGGCCATCTATTGGGTATTGATGGAGCAGGCAGAGATGTATTTGCCAGAATTCTTTATGGTATGAGAACTTCAATCACCTTCGGCCTGATGCTTGTGGTCAGCTCAATGGCGATCGGCATTATTTCCGGATCTGTTCAGGGGTATTATGGAGGGGCTATTGATATAACCTGTCAGCGTCTTATTGAAATCTGGAGCGCACTTCCATTTCTATATATTATGATACTTATGGGATCAATCTATGGAAGAAGCTTTACTCTACTTTTGTTTTGCTATGGACTTTTCAACTGGATAGGAATCTCTTATTATATCAGGGCGGAATTTCTCCGCCTGCGCAAACAAACATTTGTAGAGGCTGCTGTTTGCATGGGCATATCTTCGCAAAAAGTAATTTTTAAACATATTCTTCCAAACGCCATGGTACCGGTTATCACATTTTTTCCTTTCTCTCTGGTTGGTGCCATAGGAGCGCTAACCGCCCTTGACTATCTTGGGTTCGGGCTTCCGCCGCCGACTCCGAGCTGGGGTGAACTTCTTTTCCAGGCCCAGCAATACAGATGGGCGTGGTGGCTTATACTATATCCATCTCTTTCTTTATTTATAGTTATGCTTCTAGGGGTTTTCATTGGAGAAGGAATAAGGAACGCATATGATCCAAAAAAATTCACCAGGATTGAGTAACAAATCTTGTTAAGTGGTTAAATAGTATATTAGTTAACTGGATAGTATAGGAGTTTCCATTTTATGGTCAATTTTATCAATAGGTTAGTAGGGGCGACCCTTGTGGTCGCCCTAATCGAATCAGGGCGACCACAAGGATCGCCCCTACGAAAAAAACAATATAATTACAACCTGAAAGTTCGCACCGAAGGTGCGCTAATTTATTGTTATTTTTTTTAAATATAGCTTATTTGATAGAAAATTAGACTCTCTGCATATTGATATAAGATCTAAATAAAACCAATTTGACCATTTTCGAATCAACTATTTAACGATGTCTGAATAATGAGCAAAAAATTGCTGGAAATCGATAAACTTACTGTCAGCTTTGAAACTGACGAAGGTATCTTTAAGGCAGTCGATGATGTCACATTTCATGTAAAAAACAATGAAATAGTCGGACTGGTCGGCGAATCAGGGTGTGGCAAATCCATAACTGCTCTCAGCATTCTGCGTCTTATTCCTTCACCGGCAGGCAGGATTGAAAAAGGCAGGATAATATTTGGCGGCAAGGATCTGTTAAAGCTGGATATCCGGGAAATGAAGGCAATAAGGGGAAATGCTGTCAGCATGATCTTTCAGGAACCTGCCGCAGCGCTGTCCCCCCTTCACAAAATCGGACAGCAGATGGTAGAGGGCCTTATGCTGCATAAGAATATAAGTAAAAAAACGGCCTGGAACATTGCTGAAGGCTGGCTTAAAAAAGTAAGCATTCCAGATGCAGGAGAAAGGATGTTTTCATACCCCTACCAGCTTTCAGGCGGTATGCAGCAAAGGGTTATTATTGCAATGGCCCTTATGCTGGCGCCCGATCTCGTTATAGCTGATGAACCTACAACCGCACTGGATGTAACCACCCAGGCTCAGGTTTTTGAATTGATAAAGGAGCTGAGACAAAGTCATACTTCTATACTCTTAATTACTCATGATATAGGTGTTATCTGGGAAATGTGCGACCGGGCGGTTGTAATGTATGCTTCCAGGATAGCTGAAGAAGGAAATATAAACGATATCTTCTCAAAACCGGCACATCCTTATACCAAAGGACTTCTCAAATCTGTTCCAAGCTTATCAACTGACGCCGAAAGGCTGACGCCCATTCATGGCTATGTGCCTTCACCTTTCAACTATCCGTCCGGTTGCTATTTTCGCGACAGATGCCCACAGGCTTTTGATAGATGCAAAAAAGAAAAACCACAGCTTGTTGATCTCGGTAATGGCCACAAAGCAGCGTGTTTTCTTGTATAGAGAACAAATAGAGAATAACATGGACAACCAATTAATTAAATAATAGAAGAATTTTCATTTTATGCCTAATGAATTCGGTATGATAGGATAACGAACACAGACAGGAAATATCTCACGCAAAGGCGCAAAGACGCTAAGGAACGTGGACGAATTAATACGTGATGGTATATCAAGAGTTGTCAATGGATTATAGCTTTAAAATCTTTGCGGCTTTGCGCCTTTGCGTGAGATAATAAATTTAATCCTGAATGTCCTGTAAATTCTGTCAAAAAAATAATATTTAAAAACGCTAAAATGTTACAAACACCGATACTTGAAATAAGAAATCTTAAAACCTGGTTTCCAATAAAACGCGGCATCATGGCAAAAACCGTAGGATATGTTAAGGCTGTTGATGGAATATCCATGCATCTATACAAAGGAGAAACGCTCGGCCTTGTCGGCGAGTCAGGGTGCGGGAAAACAACGCTTGGAAGAACCTTGTTAAGGCTGGAAAAACCTCAAAAAGGAAAGATACTTTTTTGCGGCAAGAATCTTCTTGATCTCAAGCGGAAAAAGTTGCAGGAAATGAGAAAAAGAATACAGATGATTTTTCAGGATCCCTTAACCTCTCTAAATCCCAGGATGAATGTTCTTGATATTGTTACAGAAGGGCTTGTCGAATATAAATTAATAAAAAACAATAAGGAAGCTCATGCAAAAATGCTTATGAAAGAAGTCGGACTTGATGAAAACTCAATATACCGCTATCCTCATGAATTTTCCGGCGGACAGCGCCAGCGAATCAGCATTGCAAGGTCTATATCCTTAAAACCCGATTTGCTTGTATGTGATGAACCTGTCAGCGCCCTTGATGTATCTGTTCAGGCCCAGATTATAAACCTTTTGCTGGATCTCAGGGACAGCTATAATCTTTCATATATTTTCATCTCCCATGATATAAGTATAGTAAGCAACATAGCAAACCGTATAGCGGTTATGTATCTTGGAAAAATTGTAGAGCAAGGGCCTGCCTCTGATGTAATAAACAATCCGATGCACCCTTATACAAAAGCTTTAATAAATGCTGTTCCTACACCTGGAAGCCATAAAAAGAAAAAGATTGTCCTCAAAGGAGAAACTCCTTCTCCCTCTTCACCTCCGCCCGGATGCCACTTCCACACTCGTTGTCCGGAAGTTATGGATATATGCGGAAAAATAGAACCACAAGAATCAAAAACAGGCATGCGCCAGGTGTGGTGCCATTTGTATAAGGGATAGACTGAAGGCTGAAGGTAGAAGGCTTTTAGGAACAAATCATGCGCAATCACACAAAATTTAGGGGCATATAAGGTGAATAGACTGAAGGCTGTCAGGGAGCTTCAGCCTATCCACCTTAGTGGTTGCTTTTATTCGGCTGGAGCAGAGACTGTTGCTTCTTCAGGCACCTGAGCCTCTATCATCTCTGCACTTTGTTCTTTTGTTGACTCAATCTTCTGTTCCACCACATCAGGTTTGACGGAAGCAGAGACTGTTGCTTCTTCAGGCACCTGAGCCTCTATCATCTCTGCACTTTGTTCTTCTGTTGACTCAATCTTCTGTTCCACCACATCAGGTTTGACGGAAGCAGAGACCGTTGCTTCTTCAGCCATCTGAGCCTCTATCATCTCCGCCTTTTGTTCTTTTATTGATTCAATCTTCTGTTTCACTACATCGGATTTGCCGGCATCAACCTTCAATAATGACGCCTTGTTAAGATATCTCATTGCTTCATCAAGATCCGAAATAGCGCCTCTGCTTTCAGATACACCTGCTTTATACATTAAATCATTAAACTTAATGTTATTTAAACGGCTATAAACTTTTTTGCGAAGATCACCTGTTGTTGCAAATAACAAGGCTTCATTCAGGTATGACTTTATAGCCACATAATCGGGAGTATCCGACATGTCTGAAATAGCGTCCGCTTTGTCGATATAATAATTGAAAATAAGAGGAAATACTTCGCTTTCAGAATAAACAGCATTAATTTGCTCGGGCAACGGCACTCCGGGCAGAGTCATCATCCGCTCTTCGCCCAAGGGGGCATATCTGCCCTGCCAGATTTCAAGTATTCCAGTTTTTTCTTTAATATAATATTTGCTGTTATTTGAAGAACTTGCGCTGAAAATGAGTGCAACCAAAATAATAAAACCAGATGCAAGACCGATAATTACCTTTTTCATAGTTGCTTTTTCTGCAGCTTCTCTTTCTGCGGCTGACTTTTTAGCGGTTTCTCTTTCAACAGCAGCCTTTTCAGCAGCAGCTTTTTCGGCTGCCTTTCTTTCAGCAGCTTCCTTCTTTATTTCAGCCCTGATAGTCGCCATGTCTCTTTTCTTGAGCAATAGTTTTTTTATTTTTTTGGCTTCTTCATCACTCAAGCCCGAAACAATCGGCGGTGAGGCAAAATTCTTTAAATATTCTTCATCCACGGCAGCCCTGAAAATTTTAGCCGGCTTCCAGGCCTCAAACTTCTTTAAAGGCAAAGTCTTTAAGTAAGCCTTTTTCTTTTCAGCAGCAGCCTTTTCAGCAGCAGCTTTCTCAGCGGCAGCCTTTTCAGCAGCAGCTTTCTCAGCAGCAGCTTTCTCAGCAGCAGCCTTTTCAGCAGCAGCTTTCTCAGCGGCAGCCTTTTCAGCAGCAGCTTTCTCAGCGGCGGCTTTTTCAGCGGCAGCCTTTTCAGCAGCAGCTTTCTCAGCGGCGGCCTTTTCAGCGGCAGCCATTTCAGCGGCGGCTTTCTCAGCAGCGGCTTTCTCAGCGGCAGCCTTCTCAGCGGCAGCTTTTTCAGCAGCAGCTTTCTCGGCCGTCTCTTTCTTTATTTCAGTCTTGATAGTCGTCATGTCTCTTTTCTTGAGCAATAGTTTTTTTATTTTTTTGGCTTCTTCATCACTCAAGCCCGAAACAATCGGCGGTGAGGTAAAATTCTTTAAATATTCTTCATCCACGGCAGCCCTGAAAATTTTAGCCGGCTTCCAGGCCTCAAACTTCTTTAAAATCAGATCCTTTAATGAGACATTCTTTTTTGCTGTTGCAACGGTTTTTTTACTGCGTGTTTTGGCCGCCGCCGTTGTTTTAGCTGTTGTTCCTGCTTTGGCCGCGGCTTTTGCTGTAACTTTGGCCTTTTTAGCAGTCTTTTTTACCTCATCCTTTTTTGCAGATTTAGTTTTCTTTTTTGCGGTAGATTTGATCAAGCTTTTTTTTCCCATAACAACACCTTTGAATTTACGTAAGATTTAGCATATGAATTAGTGATTAAAGGCACAAAACTGTATTTCTATATATAAAATAAGTGCAATTTTGTAAACACTATTTTACAACACAAATCCCGATTATGGATTGCAATTATGATAACTATTTAGTTTCTATAAAAAAACACATCCTTTCAGTAAAATAATGCAACCTGTGCGGTTAGCCATTAGCATTGAAAAGGGGTGGAAATGAGAGATTTTAGAGAACTTAATCAACAGGTCAATGAGTTAAAGAGGATATTGAACAGAGTTTTATCCAAAAGTTAACCACTAATGGCTAAAAGCTAATCGCACAGGTCGAAATAGTGTAATTGATGAACTCGTAATTGACAGATCATAATTTATTCTTTATTATTTAAGGAACGTGGACGAATTAACTTCCCCAACTATACATCACAGCTTCAGGCCGCCTTTGTCCGGTCTCAAATCACAAAAATATTGAAATAGCACGCTATTCCTTCAACTTTTGTGATCTGAGATCGAACAAATTCAACCCAAATCTGTGCGCCTACTTGAGGAAGTTAATTCGTCCACGTTCCTAGGCTAAACGATTTTTTGCGAA
>Ga0255423_10003_pt1 | contig 46694 bp, 37 predicted proteins | sample ANMaggSeSYBR02H3_FD_182659 | JGI IMG/M metagenome (GOLD analysis project Ga0255423, IMG submission 182659) | Sediment cell enrichment communities from methane seep in Santa Monica Basin, California, United Staets - ANME aggregate JGI... | ecosystem: Environmental > Aquatic > Marine > Cold seeps >...
AACGCCTTCCTCATTTATTTTTGTAAGTTTTGCAAGCGAAAAGACCTGGAATCCGCCACTGTCGGTCAGAATCGGCCTGTGCCAGTTTGTAAATCCGTGAAGGCCGGAAAACAGGTTTATCACTTCACATCCCGGCCTTAAATACAGATGGTATGTGTTGCCAAGGATTATTTGAGTTCCGGCTTTTAGAAGTTCTTCAGGGGACAATGACTTTACTGTCGCAAGGGTCCCAACCGGCATAAAAACAGGGGTTTCAACAATACCATGACGAGTATGAAGCAATCCTGCCCTTGCCTTTGTTTTTTTGCATTTTGCAACTACATTGAAATTGGTCATATCTATAAGCGTTCAAAGGTTCAGGGTTCAAAGGTTCAGGGTTTACTAAAAATCGTAAGCGTTCACTATCCAATAAACATGGCGTCACCATAGCTGAAAAACCTGTACCTTTCTTTAATCGCTTCCCTGTAAGCATTAAGAATATTTTTGCGGCCCGCAAAAGCCGATACAAGCATCAGAAGTGTTGACTTCGGCAAATGAAAATTTGTAATCATTGCATCTATAACTTTAAACCTGTACCCGGGATATATGAATAGATCACAGTTTGCGCTGTTGCTTATAATATCCCCATTAGTATCAGATAGATATTCCAATGAGCGAACGCAAGTCGTTCCAACGGCTATGATCCGGCTTTTGTTTGCTTTTGCGTTATTTATAATTCCTGCACTTTTTTCAGGGATTGTACACCATTCAGAATGGATCCTGTGATCCCTTATATCTGAAACCCTTACAGGCAAAAATGTACCATATCCCACGTGCAGGGTAATTTCAACTATCTTGATGTTTTTTAGTTTTAGTTTTTCAATGAATTTTTTCGTAAAATGAAGGCCTGCTGTTGGTGCTGCAATAGCGCCTTTTTGAGAGGCATAAACTGTTTGATAAGATTTTTTGTCATCACAGGGAATTTCACCTTTATCCCGCCTTATGTAAGGAGGAAGAGGAACTTTTCCGATACGATAAAGAAATTCCTCGAAATTACCCCTGCATGTAAATTTTAATGAATAGATCCCATTACTAAAGTTTATAACCTCTGCTTTCAGCCCCTGATCGAAAAAAATGGATGTGCCCTTCCTGGGGCGTTTAGAGGCTTTTATCAGACACTCGTAAACAAAAGTATTATTTCCTTTTTTGTCATGGGCGTTGGAATAATCAAGAATAAGCACCTCTGCCTTTCCGCCGGTATTTTTTTTCCCAATAAGTTTTCCCGGAATGACTTCGGTATTGTTAACAACCAGAACATCAGTTGGTAAAAGTAGATCAAAAAGCTCATAAAAGTTATGATGCGACAGACTTCCTGTTTTCCGATGCAAAAATATGAGTTTTGATTGGTCCCTCTTTTCAATCGGTTTTTGAGCTATAAGTTCCTTTGGAAGGTCGTAGTTATAGTCAGTTATTGAAAACACGATTCCTACCTTTTCCCCAAATAAACTATAAACAGACCTATTAACATGATTATAAGACCGAATTTTCGTAATGTTTCGTCCGGCATTTCAATAATTTTTTGTAACCAGAACTTCATTTTTTCCGGAAAAGCTAAGTAAGGCAGTCCCTCTATGATTATCACCATCCCGAGTACGCATAAGAAAAATTCCATGTTTATCCTCTTGCACAAAAACTTAAACCTGTGCGGTTAGCTTTTAGCAGTTAGCACAATAATTTCAATATATTGCTAAAGATCAACATTTCACCCAATGGGTGAAAATCGAATCGATGGTAACCATCTGAAATAATAAGAGCTAATTGCTAATCGCTAAGAGCTAATCGCTTATTTTAGGTATAAACATCATGCAGTATATTTTGTCAAAATAAAATATCTGATTAAAGTAGATTTAGCAAGGGAACTGCCCATGGTAAACACATTTGATAATGTTACTTTTGGAACCTTCGAGCCTCTCTTTTTAAACTGATTTTATTTTTCCAAATGCATTTGCCATGTGTGTGTCATTATTCATAGATAAAATGAATTTTGTGGTTTGACCCTTCATGGCGTGCATGATATTGAAATTGTATAATTAAAATCATCAAGGGCGATGCCTTAAACAATTGATAAATCTTTACTGGCGGGTTGGCAAATATATCAATGCAAAAGTAGAAAGTGCGATATGGGGAGCTGGTGTTGTAAAAAACCTTGCTGCTTATTTAAAAGAGAAGGAGCCTGATTTAAAAGGTTTTTCCGCACAGAACCTGTGGAGAATGAAGCGGTTTTATGAAAAACTCTCAACACTGTTGAGAGAATTGCCATGGTCGAGTCATCTTCATATTCTGGCTAAAACAAAAAATATAGAGGAAAAGGGGTTTTATCTACGGTTAGCCGTAAAAGAAAGGCATTCCGTCAGAGAGCTTAAACGGCAAATTGACAGTGGGTTGTGCAAACGGACGATGATTTCCAACACAAATCTCTCACCAGTTTTGAAAGATAAGTATCCTGCAATCTCTTCTGTATTCAGGGAAACCTATGTCCCTATTAGATTATAAACCACGCAAGGGCGAAGCCCTGCAAAAAGGCTATTTATATGGCAGGTATGGCGCTTTACCGTTTCCGGACGAATTGAGGTTTTGATGGGTACCGACAACCATCCTGAATGAAGATTTCGAGAAAGATATTGCGGAATTGGGACTAAAAAATGAGTTAGGAGAGCTATGATTATTCCTTCACATTATAAAGGCCGAGAGCAGTCTTTTATTAAACATGAGTTGCTTAAGTCTTACATAGAACGTCTTTTTATGATTATAGGCCAACGTGAAAAAAGAATTTGTTTTATAGATTGTTTTGCAGGCCCTTGGCAGGAGGGCAGCAATGACCTTAGCGATACTTCCATCGCAATTTCTTTAAATATTATGCAAAAGTGCTGTGCTGGTTTAAAAAAACTAGGTAGGAATGTTCAGTTCCGTGCTTTGTATATAGAGAAAGAAAAAATACCCTTTAATAAACTCAGATCATATTTGGAAAATGAGATAGGAAATGATATTGATGCTTATGCTTTCCAGGGTGAATTTTATGATCTTCGTGAAGATATTCTCAAATGGTGCGGGGAAAAGGATTTTGCTTTCTTTTTCATAGACCCAAAAGGCTGGAAAAAATCTATTGAAATTCCAACATTACGACCATTGTTAAAACGTAGCAACTCAGAGTATCTTATAAATTTCATGTTTGATTTTTTGCTCCGAGCTCATTCTCAATCGAGTTATGAAGACCAAATGAAACAAATATTTGGCAAAGTTCCTGATACGGCAGGTATGATTCCAAATCAGAAAGAAACATACTTGTTAAAATTATATATTGAAAACTTAAAAAGTATTCAACCAGTTACAAGAGAAAGACCGCGGTCGGCTTATGTAAAAGTTTTAGACCCGCTAAAAGACCGAACAAAGTATGATCTTGTATACCTGACACGGCACCCCATGGGTATTGTTGTGTTCATGGAGGAGTCAGAGAAATTAGATTTTATTCAAAAAGTGGTCAGGGAGCAAACCAAACAAGATTATCGAATTAATAAAACCGGTCAGTTAGAATTTAATTTTGCACAAACAGATATAAAAAAAGATGGTGACAAAGTTGATTTACAAGAAGTTAAAAATTACTGGATGAATAAATTATCATACACACAGGTACAATTTGGTATTGAAGAATTTGCAGATATGCTTGAAGAAACCAGGTGGTATATAATCGATTTTCAAAAAGCATTTAATGATTTGTTAAGTGAAGGAAAAGTCAAAAACTTAAGTACAACGAGGAAACGACCTGTACATGCAATACATTTTAAAGATAATTATGGGAAAGGTGAATTCCTTATTAAGGTAAAAAAATGAGCACTAAAACTTCAATTGAGTGGACAGAACATTCATGGAATCCTGCAACCGGCTGCACAAAGGTGTCGCCGGGATGCCTGAACTGCTATGCAGAGGCCATGGCACGTCGTTTAAAGGGAATAGGCGCCAAAGGTTATGAGAACGGATTTACACTTACATTACAACCTGATCGCTTGAGAGAGCCGTTGCTACGTAAAAAACCTACCATTTATTTTGTTAATTCCATGAGTGATATGTTTCATGAAGAGATACCGGATGACTATATCCGGCAAGTATTTGATGTAATAAAAAGCGCGCCTCAACATACCTTTCAGGTGCTTACAAAACGGGCGGAAAGGATGGCGCAATTCTTTAAATCATATGATGTACCGGAAAATGCGTGGCTTGGCGTTACTGTTGAAAATAAAAAGCACGGTGTACCCAGGATCGACCAACTTTGCAGAGTAAAGGCACATATACGTTTTTTATCTATAGAGCCTTTGCTCGAAAATATAGGCAATCTTGATTTGACGAATATACAGTGGGTAATTGTCGGCGGAGAATCAGGCCCAAAGGCTCGCCCAATGAAGCCCGAATGGGTTCAACTTATCAAGCAGCAATGTGACAATTATGACATATCCTTTTTTTTCAAACAGTGGGGCGGCTGGGGCGTTGACGGAATAAAACGCTCAAAAAAAGCAAATGGAAGATTACTGTTTGGAAAAACCTGGGATAATATGCCGGTGCCAGCGCAGAATATTTTTCATGGGATGAATAAAACTGGCCATTTTGATCGGAAATATACGATACCGGAAGAAAGAATTTAGGGCCGAATCTTCAATCAAAAATCCGATGGAGTGTCTTTCTTCTTCGCCTATTTGGAGGATTAACAAGAATAAGGCGGGAGGGTTATATGTCCTATTTTGTTCAACGCCCCTTATAGTTCCAAAAATTGGAAAAAGCGGGACAGTGGCTGAGTAATATAAGAGTTGAAACTGAGAATACACGATTTGATGAGATCTTACGGCCGAACAAAGAGATTGTTGCGTATCACAATAACAACCTTGTTGAGGAGTTAATTGGAAAATACGGTAATCTAAAACTCTGGCGTGCATTAACCGAAGCGTCCTTTTTTATTGAAATCCATGAGGCTTTCAAGATACAAAAAAGTCATGTACATCCCAGAACAAAACTAAAAAAGATGCTTGAAGGCCCCTACCATTCGTGGGACGAGGATGTTCATGCGGGTAATATTGAACACAGAAATACGCTTTTTGAATTAGAGGCCGCGTCTAAATTCAAGAAGGGTGGTGCTAAAATTACTGGATTTGATGATGTTGACTTCGTCTTTAAGAAAACGAAATTCAACGTTCAGTGCAAAAGGCTCCATAGTGAAAAGAAGGTGAGAGACAATGTTTTTGAAGCCGCTACTCAGTTTTACAAGAGAATGAGATCAAGACCAAATCTTAAGGGGATCATTTGCCTCTCGATAGATAAATTGACTGGTAAAGAAGAAATGATTTTGAAAATCAAATCTCCAGATGAAATCCGTCCAAAGCTGACCGTTATTTCGAATTCCTTTTTGGCCAAGTATAGAGACTTATGGCACAACCCCCTTAACACTAATATATTGGCAGTTTTGTTATTTGTTCACGTGGTAGCAAATATTGAAGAAGAACCTTACGATTTTCTCACTACATGCCGTGATATTGCTTTTGACGTAATACCGCAACAGAACTTCATCCAAATATTGGATTATAACCTGATAATTGAACTATGCCAAAGAATACAAGGTTCTGTTTGATTTTAATTTTGATTGAACAGAAATTTAAAACCCTTTAACTGCTGAATAAGGCGCTGAACAAGGACTGTCAAATCCGCTGCGCTCTTTTGCCAGCCCTTAGCGCCAAGTTGTCGATGAAGAAATATCAATGACCAATTATCTAATAGGAGTCTGAAATATGGCAAGCAGGGGGACTTATTACCTTGGACGAATCACAACATTAGGAGTCCTTGATAAAGGTAAAGTCATAAATGCAATTAAAAACCCTATTCCAATAGTTATCCGTGGTAATGCTTGGTCGTTCATTGACACCATAGAATATAATAAAGGAGGTGATCATTTTGTTTTTGGTCGCCTCAGTAAATATTCACCAGATGCAGAAGTAACCGTTGTTGACACTGAAAAGAAAGCCGCAAAAAAATTACTTGAGCCAAATCTTATTTTAGCATCAAGCCCATTTGTATATATCCCAAGCCATTCAGGAATTGCCTTCCTTCATGTGTACAATCAAATAGAAGTTAAAACTTTTATAAGCAGGTTTTGTTCTATAATTCGAAAAACTTACCATGACTTTTTTGTCAATTGCCATATTGAACCTATTTCAGATCTAAGAACTTTTGCGATTAAATTGATGAAACTTGAAGGTATCTATGGGATATCAGCGAGGGTCTATCCCCCCAATCCTATGTTCGGGCATCTATGGAAATCTCTAAAAGAATACATAGATTTCAGAAGATCTGAAAAAATGAGAATTCAAGAGGAAAGCTCTAATGAAACACCACTCAATACTGACTTGCCTAAACATATCCAAGAAATAGCTGATTATGAAGGCAAAGAATTGCCAATAAAAAAGGAAATACCAATTGGAGATGCCGCAATTTTAATGGCTGCGGATGGTTATGGGCGGGGAATTGTAAAAGGGAAACGAGATGGAGAAATGGTAATAATAAAAACATCAGAAACTATACGAAACTTCATATTTGATCGAGAACCCGAGCCATATGACCTATACAAAATAGCCATTAAAATTTTTGAAAAAGTCAAAGAAGAAAGACACATGGAACATTAATTAACAATTGGTGGAAATGTAAGAAGGATTCTTGAAATATTACGTATCATTCTAGTTTCATATGAAATGATAGCGCTTTCGCTCATTATTTTGCTATCTTATTATTGGCCTTCATGGTTTGAGAGCTTGGGGCACCAGATTAGAAATAATTCAGATATATTGAAATACATCCCCACTATCCCCTTAGCTTTCTTTGCTGCCGCAGTGCAAATGTCAAATAAGATTCTTAAGCCAAAATCAGACGGATCTAACAAAATATTGTATGAATGGAGCGATTACTGGAAGCTCAAATTTCGGGCTCTACTATCTATATTTACCTGTTTAATCTGTGGTGTAATATCAATAAGCATATGGGTATTTAGTAAGAAAATATCAGCTTTTTTGCTTGGTCTTTTATTACTTACGTGCATTGTGATTGCGGCTATAGTTTGTCTTTGTCAACTATTAGCAGTTTATAAAGTTCGTGAAATTTTGGAAGAATAATTCGCTAACTATGTGCTGGACGATGACTGGGGGGCTGGCGCTGGCGCTCAACCCCATCAAATCAGCATCCCAAACTTTTTTTATCCGCATGCCTTGGACTTATGTGCTATGTAGTGCAAAATCAAATGAAAAGCGGCTTTATGAAAATGAGAAAATGTTTTATAGAAATTTCAGGAAATATTATTGGGCGCTTTTGATTATTAAAGGTAAACTGGGAGCAGTATATGGCTGACAAGATACGCTGGGGAATGGACAACCCGCATCCTTTTTCGCAGATGAAGACGGAACTGATCTGGGAAGGAAAATATGATGAGTATGGCAACAGGCGGGCGGTGGATATTGCCGGGTGCGCTATGCCGCTTCAGAGGATCGAAACTGTGGATGAGCCTGCATCACGCGCATATGTACAGGACAAATTGTTTGATACTGTCAAGGCGCATCAGGACGATTTCCGCAACAGACTGATCTGGGGCGACAATAAGCTGGTGATGGCAAGTTTGCTAAAGGAGTTCAAGGGAAAGATTGATCTGATTTATATTGATCCGCCGTTTGACGTTGGGGCGGATTTTACGATGAATGTGCCGGTTGGTGATGGTAAGGAAACTCTTGGTAAGGATCAGTCGGTGTTAGAGATGGTTGCTTATCGGGATATGTGGGGGAGAGGGACGGATTCTTATTTGCAGATGATGTTTGAACGCCTCCTATTGATGCAAGAACTATTATGCGAGAAGGGATCTATATTTATCCATTGTGACTGGCATGTAAACTTCCTTTTGAGAAGTATCCTTAACGAAGTGTTTGGTAAAAACAGATATCGAAATGAAATTGTCTGGTATTACTATAATAAGTTTCAAGGAAATGTAGGACAATTTGCAGCTAATCATGACATAATATATTGGTACAGCAAAGGGAATCGCTTTTCCTTCGTACCGATAAAGGAAATAAGGGAAAAACCTGTAAAGCAATTAAAACGAGCTTGGGATAAGGAAAAAGGTAAAATCGTAAATGTTAGGGGAGCAGATGGGAAAGTAGAATATATTGAATCGAATGAAAAAACTATTGATGATGTATGGCGAATCTCTATGCTTCAACCTGCTGACAAGAAAGAAAATTTAGGATTTATTACACAGAAACCAGAAACAATCGTCGAAAGGATAATCAGAGCTTGTACTAAAAAAGATGACCTCATAGCTGACTTCTTTTGTGGCTCAGGCACAACCGGCGCAGTTGCTGAAAAATTGGGTCGCCGCTGGATTATGGCCGATCTTGGCAGGTTTGCGATACATACCAGCCGCAAACGTCTCATTCAACTCCAGAGAACTCTCCACAAGAAAGGCAAACAATACCGATCATTTGATGTTTACAACCTTGGCCGCTATGAACGGCAGTGGTGGCAAAAAGAGCGTCTTGAAGCCGCTGAACAAGAACATCGCAGGGTTGTCATGGATTTTTACAGGGCGGAACATCTGTCGAATGCCGCAGGAATTTTGCATGGCCGCAAAGGACCGGCATTTGTTCATGTGGACGGAATTGACAGCATCTTTACCCGCGATGAATTACGTTCCGTGGTAAAAGCCGCAAAAGAGGCCGGAGCAAAGGAAGTCCACTGTCTTGCATGGGAATTTGAGATGGATTTGCGTCTTATCTGCCATGAACTGGAGGCGGCTCATGGTATCAAAATAAAGCTCATTCCGATTCCCCGCGAGATTATGGAGAAAAACCGCACCAGCCCTCCGCCGTTTCTTGAAATGGCTGTTCTTGAGGCAGAGCCTGTTTACAGAACAAAAGGCGGTAAACATATGGTGGATATTAAACTCACCAGATTTCTGCCGAGTCTTGCGGAAGTTCCATCCAAAGAGCTTGAGGCGCTGAAAGAAAGAGCCATGAAAAGTGGATTTGACTTCATAGATTTCTGGGCAGTTGATTTTGACTGGCACAAGGGAAAGCCTTTTGAACATAACTGGCAGGATTTTCGTACCCGCAAAGATCGGACACTTAAAACTGTCAGTAATTTTGGATATGACAGCTATCCGAAAAAAGGCAAATATACTGCCTGCGTGAAGGTAATAGATGTTTTCGGGTGTGATACTAGCATAACTGTTGAGGTAAACATATAATCATTCCGGGCAGTGGGTAAGAGCTGTCCGGGCAAAAAGAATCATGTCAGGAGGTAGCATGGAAACAACGGTAATCTATTCAGATGGAGATACGTTAAAAACAGATATGATCCTGCGTAAATGGCTTGGCGGACAAAGGAAATTTGTTGCGATTATAGAAGGTGACAGCCTGATAATCAAAAAGACTTATTCTTTGCTCGATTTTTCTTCCGAACCGGACGAAGACTTCATGTCTATGGAGGAGATAAACGAAGAAGTCCATAAAGCGAGGAAAGAGAATGAACATAGTCGTTGATACAAACGTGTTGATCTCGGCTGTTTTATGGAAAGGCCCGCCTTCAGATGCCTTGAAAATCATACTTGAAAAATACTCTCTGGTTCAAAGCCAATCAACCTTAAAAGAATTTGAAAAGGTTATAACGCGAGAAAAATTCACAGGAATTCTTGAAAAGCGGGATTTGACGGTAGAAACAATTATTGAGACATTGATTACGCAAAGCAGGCTTTATAATGTTTCAAAAAAAGCTGAGTCAACAGCAAGAGAAGTTAAAATAGAAGATGCGGATGATCTAATCTTTATTGAACTCGCTTTTGAGACCGGTGCAAAGTTTATCGTGTCAGGAGATAAGCATCTACTTGAACTTGACGAGGTTGGAAATACCAGAATCTTAAGTGTAGCTGAGTTCCTTAGGCTTGGTCATGAAGAAGAAATTGTACCTGACACAGCATAACAAAAAAACTCTCCCTCAAATAGATCCTAAACTATTTGGTTTAGAAAAGGAAATATTCCATGACCAGTCCAGTAATCAACCTTGCCGCCCTTGAGCCTCTTTACGCACCTCACGAAGAACCGAATTTTCACAGGGTTCGCTCTGAAAAAGATCAACCCGCAAAGGTTGTCAAAGGACGCAGACCTTCCGCAATTACCATTGCGCAGAACCTTAGAACTTTTTTAAAATCCTGGCGGGAAAGCGATTATGCCGGCGCTTCCGATACTACGCGAGAGCTGCTTTATCACTGGTTTGAACAGGATCATATTGTTGAAACTCAAAACGGAGAACGTCTTCCGTTTCGCTATTATTTTTGCCAGCGGGAATCGATTGAAACGCTGATTTATCTTTTTGAGGTCAGGGGAACAAGAAATCTGTCTGCTACCATTGCTGAATTTGGCGGGGAAGACCGGGAAACCGCAGCACTTGGTGTAAATCCGGATGATGACCAGTGGGCCAAATATGCATTCAAAGTTGCGACAGGCGCCGGCAAAACAAAGATCATGAGTCTTGCCGTTGTATGGAGTTATTTTCATGCCTTGCGGGAGAGCGATTCTCCAATGACAAAACATTTTGTTGTAATTGCGCCGAATCTGACGGTTTTTGAACGCCTTAAGGAAGACTTTGGCAACGGCATTATTTTTGACAAGGATCCGTTAATTCCGGTTGCATGGCGCGGAGACTGGAATCTTTCCGTAGTGTTGCAGGATCAGGCAACCGGAGCGTCAACCGGCGGCACGCTTTACCTTACAAACATTCACAGGCTGTATGACACAAACAAACGCAGAAAAAAAGGGAATGCTGAAACATACGACTGGATGGGGCCTGCTGTTTCCAGACAAAAAGCCCTTGATACAGGCAGGGAACTTCGAAAGCGGATTACAGGCCATGACCGTATAATGATATTAAACGACGAGGCTCATCATCTTTGGGATCCTGGGTCGGCATGGAATGAAGCAATCGGCTTTTTGCACAATGAGATCAATGAAAAAACAAGAGAAGGGCTTGTTGCTCAGCTCGATTTTTCAGCAACACCAAAAGATAATCACGGACGCATTTTTCAGCATGTGGTTTGCGACACACCTCTTGGGGAAGCGGTGGATGCGGGAATTGTAAAAATCCCGATTATCGGGCGCGGCGAAGGGTTGTCCGAACGTACGAGCAATGATGCATCGGAACGTTTTGAACAACACTTGATGATGGGATACCAGAGGTGGCTTAAATCAAAAGAGGAATGGGGAAAAAGCGGTAAAAAGCCGCTGCTTTTTGTTATGGCGGATAATACTGAGGCCGCGGATCAGATTGCAACACGTTTAAATACAGATCCTTTATTTGATCAATTAAATGGAAAGACTATCAATCTGCATACAAACCTGAAAGGTAAAATAAAGTGGATCGGCGGCAAAAAAAGAGGCTATCCGGTTTTTGTTGAAAGTGAAAAGGAAATCAAAGAAGATGATCTGGCAGCTCTGCGTGAATTGTCCCGCGATCTTGATTCAGGCAAAAGTCCATACCAGTGTATTGTTTCCGTCCTTATGCTCAGGGAAGGCTGGGATGTCCGCAATGTTACAACCATTGTTCCGCTTCGCCCCTATACTGCAAGGGCTAATATCCTGCCGGAACAGACCCTGGGACGCGGCTTAAGGCGCATGACCCCTCCAGGTGGCGCTGCTGAACTTGTTACTGTTGTTGAGCATAATGCATTTGTAAGCCTTTATCAGCATGAACTCAGCCAGGAAGGCGTTCCGATTGAGGTGGTTGATGTTGACAAGGTTCCAAAGAGCACGGTTACAATATTTCCCGACAGGGGGAACAAGGATTTAAACAGACTTGATATTGTTCTGCCCGACGTCTCTCCTGGTTTCACGAGAACTCCGGTTCTGGAAAATCTGACTGTCGAAGATATTCGGAAGGCTTTTTCCAGATATGGTCCCTTGCCCCTCGGCAGCAAGGGAAAAGACGAGATAAAGTATGAAGGGCGTCATCTTTTGACTAATGAAGTGGTGGAGAAGATGAAAATAAGCCTTCCTCTTCTTGAAAGCGGAATAGGCGCTGTTTCATATTATCGAGAAGAACTTGAACGGATTGCCGGACTTCGCGGTTCTCACAAAATTCTGGCTCCTCTTTTAGAAACTTTTATCACAGAAATTCTGTTTGAAGAAAAGGCAACGCTTTTTGATCAAAGGGTGGTAAGCCGCCTTGCCGATAGCGATGTAAGGGAACATATCCGGGCTGTATTTGTACCGCTTATTCTTTCCCGCACAACTATTAAAGAAAATAGAAAACCGCGTGGTAAGGGATTTCTTGTTTCTAAATGGAAACCTTTTCAGGCAACGCATTCAGAACATAACCCGACAATTTCTGCCGCGCATACCCTTTTTAATCTTGTTCCGTGTAATCGTGCGTTGGAAGCGCTTATGTGCAGGTTCCTCGACCATGCGCCGGATGTTAAAGCATTTTGCAAAAATGCCGGGCCCCAGGCGCTTCGCATTGATTATCTTTCGGAAAAAGGGAGGCTCTCTTTTTATACACCGGATTTTATTATTCGGATAAGCGCAAAAGAGCATATTCTGATCGAGACCAAAGGGCGCGAAGATCGTGACGTTCCGCTTAAAGCAAGGGCTGCTGTCGCATGGTGTGAAGCAGCATCAAAGGAAAAAGAAAAGTGGATTTACCTGTACGTTACACAAGAAATTTTTGAAGAGCTAAGAGATAATAAACTGAAGACCCTTTTAAGGATGTGTAACCCATCATTAAAAGGACTGATTACCGAGGTCATGGATCCTCAGTTGAGCCTTCCATTTGGAGAACCGGAACCAAAGGAGGATACCGGCATATCTGTATTTCTTTCTGATGTAAAATTTAAACAACTTCCTTCAAGATATCAAAAGGCAATAGCCCAGGCTGTAACTTTATTTCTTTTTTTAAAAAATAAGGATGATGTGTCCTTTGCTCCTGTATTCACATCGCTTCTTGGGCCGATGGATGGGGCAGCCAGGGGCATGATCCTGCGGGAGCTGAAGGATGATGTTCCAGCAGACCGTGTCGAACAGTATGAGTTTTTCCGTCCTAATTTGACAGATCTGCCCACAGGAGAGGCAAATTTCCATGTGCGGCAGGCCACGAACTTAGAAAGAACTTTAGTGGATCATAACGGGTTGATGCCGATAGGGCTTTTACGTTGGTGCTTGAATTATGCGATCACTACACGAAGGAAGGTCGGGGGTGTTTTTGAAGTTGTGCGTAACCGCTTCTTCGATGTTTCTCAGACCGATTTGTTTTCTGTGATAGATGCCATCTACAGTTTCAGGAATGAATACATAGCCCATCAGGATCAAGAACTGAGTGATCTGGAACTCGCGAAAAAGGCGCTGATCCAGTGGGCAAGCGGGCTTCATCGAATTTGGAGTTGGCGCTAAGTAGCTGACCTTATTGATAGTATATCTGGCAATTAGTCATATTAAGGGGAAATCTATTTTTTAGCGGATGTCATATCTGACAGGGCTGCTGCTGTAATATTTGCACATAACCATCCTTCCGGTGATCTGAAACCCAGCAACAGCGATTTGAAAATCCATGAACAATTTACTGAGGCAGGAAAGATTCTCGGTCTGCGAATTCTCGACCACATCATAGTGACTAAAAAGGGATATTTCAGCTTTCAGGAAGCCGGGTTGATTGGTTGAATGGCAACCTCCTACTCTGTAACTCGTTTAATTTTAAAACTTTAAATATAACTTGACTATTTATCAATAATTGTACGAAAATATAAAGTTATAATGGAATGATTTCTTGAAACAACTTTTTACGAAGCCGTCAGCTAATAAATGGAAAAAATGGAATTTGAACCTGTAATAGGGCTTGAAGTTCATGCCCAGCTAAAGACAGATACGAAAATTTTCTGCAACTGTTCAACATCATTCGGGGCGCCTCCCAATACTCATACCTGCCCTGTTTGTCTGGGCATGCCTGGTATGCTTCCGGTACTTAATAAAAAGGTTGTTGAATACACAATTAAAATGGCTCTGGCAACAAACTGTAAGGTCGAGCATGAAAGCAGATTTGCACGCAAAAACTATTTTTATCCCGACCTCCCAAAGGGCTACCAGATTTCCCAGTATGAACTTCCTATTGCTCAGTTTGGATATATAGATGTTGAAGTGGGCGACGATAGCAAAAGAGTAGGTATTACAAGAATACATATGGAAGAAGATGCCGGCAAGTTAAGCCATGATCCAGGCAGACCGGTTAGTTTTGTCGATTTTAACAGGACAGGCGTACCCCTTATGGAAATCGTAAGCGAGCCGGATATCAGGTCGCCGGAAGAAGCAGGGAATTATCTGAGACAGTTGAGGTCGATTGTGCGTTACCTTGGCATATGTGACGGCAACATGGAGGAAGGGAGTTTCAGGTGTGATGCAAACGTGTCAATCAGGCCTATTGGTGCTGAACAATTCGGAACCCGTGCAGAGCTTAAAAATTTGAACTCATTTAAGCATGTTGAGAAGGCACTGCATTATGAGATTAACAGACAAAAGGAAATTATTTTTGATGGCGGCAAGGTAGTGCAGGAGACAAGACTATGGGACCCTGTTGCAAACAGGTCAACATCAATGCGCAGCAAAGAGGAGGCTCATGACTACCGGTATTTCCCGGATCCCGATCTTTTACCTTTGCTTATAGATGAAGACTGGATAGAGGCTGTCAGGGAAACTCTGCCAGAACTTCCGGCTGAAAAAAAGAAACGCTTTATAACGGAATACGGTCTTCCTTCATACAATGCCGATGTTCTGACGGCAAGCCAGGCAAAAGCAAACTACTTTGAAGATTGTTTAAAAATATTCCCTGAGTCCAAAACCGTCAGCAACTGGATTATGGGATCGCTAATGGGCATTTTAAATGCTGAGGGAAAGACCATAGAGCAGTCGCCGATATCATCTCAAAACCTGGCGCATTTGCTTAGGCTTATCAAGGAAGGTGTGATAAGCGGAAAGATTGCGAAAGTTGTTTTTGAAGACATGGCAAAAACAGGAAAGGCGCCTGATGAAATTGTAAAAGAAAAGGGCCTTGTCCAGGTTACTGATATTTCCGCAATAGAAGAAATAATATTAAAGGTGCTTGCAGATAATACCAAAGAGGTTGATGATTACAGGAATGGGAAAACCAAACTTTTGGGTTTTTTCGTGGGACAGGTTATGAAGAAGACTAAAGGCAAGGCAAATCCAAAGATAGTTAACGAGGTTTTGAAGGAAAAGCTGGATAAAAAATAAGGGATCGGGGATCAGGCCAATTCATAGGAATAAAAAAATATAGTAGGGGAAAATGAATATATTTAAAAATAAATACGTAAGTACAATCTGTATTCTTATCATTTTAATAATAGGTCTAAATTCAAATTCGGCATTTGCGAAACAGTATCGTGTTGCAATTATACCGTTTAAGATAAATGCTGGAAAAGATATGACATTTTTAAAAGACGGCGTGTTCGATATGCTTTCTTCCAGGCTTTCCTCTGGAGAAAATGTGAAGATTGTCGGCAGGCAAGAGGCCGAGAAAGTCGTAAAAACCGTTGAAGGTGTTTTAAATGAAGGAAAAGCCAGGGAGGTTGGAGCCAAACTTAAAGCGGATTATGTTCTTTTTGGCAGCCTGACAATTTTTGGAGACAGTGTTAGCATTGACTCAAAAATGGTAGATGTTACAGGAGATAAAGAAACCCTTGCTTTCTATAACCAGACCAGAGGAATAGGTGAGGTAATTCCTAAAATAAATAATTTTGCTGAGGAAATAAATGAAAAGGTGTTCGGCCAGGTTATGCCGTCAAAAGAATTGCCGGCAAAGCAACAACTTCAGCCTGTACAGGCAGACAACATACATGCTCATCCTGAAACGCTTGTGCAGTCTTTTGATGATTATGAAATTGCAGGCGAGAGGAGCGATCTAAATCCGGCATTTATTGTGACACGCTCTCAAAAATCTTCGAGGGAATTCTGGAAGAGCAAGAATTTCAGGGAGCTTATAAATGGTATTGCATTAGGTGATGTTGACAACGACGGGAAGATCGAGACAGTAATTATAACTTCTGATTCAGTACATATTTATCGGTTTGAAAATAATCGATTATCAGAAATAATGAAGATAGATGAAGGCAAGTATAAAATTTTCATCGGAGTTGATGTCGCAGATATTAATAAGAACGGTTATCCTGAAATATTTATAACAAGCCTGAATCCACAAAGAAATGTCGTCAATTCAATTGTGCTTGAATACGATGGTGAAAATTATGTTAAAATTGTAGATAGTAACGCCTGGTATTACAGGGTGGCTGAACTTCCAGAACATGGAAGTATTCTCTTTGGCCAGAAACAAAAAACAGGCGGGCCTGATACTTTTTCCAGCGAAATATTTGAAATGGTTTGGAACAATACCGAATATGTTCCAGATAGAAAAGTCCTGCCGTCAAACCGCTCAAATTTAATGGGCTTTTGTCTTGGCGATGCTATGAACGACGGTGGAGAAGCTGTTGTTGCTTATAACAAGTCTGATTATATAAGAATTATCAATCAGTCAGGCAGGGTTTTATGGACAGGAAGTATTCATTACGGGGGCAGCACGCATTATTATGAAATGCCATCATTTGAGCCAGGCTCCGATAATCGCCAATATTATCCAATGAGAATAATTATAACCGACATTGACTCAGACGGAAAATATGAAATTATTGCAGTCAAAAACTATGAATTAACAGGAAGGCTCTTGAAACAGTTAAGAAAATTCAAAGAAGCTCAGATAGAGTCGCTTTCCTGGAACGGCCTGGGGCTCACAACTAACTGGAAAACAGCAAAAATCTCCGGTTATATACGTGACTTTGCTATTGGTGATTTTGACAATGATGGAGAAGATGAAATAGTAGCGGCAGTAATAAGTAAAAGTGGTTCTATTATAGGTACTCGTCCGAAAAGTTCAGTTATTTCTTATGATCTGAAAAAGACGGCTCCGTAAATACCGCTTTAGCTGGACTGCGTTGCGCTACATCCAAATTGTCGGCTTTCTCAGGCACTCAATATCCCGCCTGGCGGGATACCCTTGATCTATCCAGCTTCAGACTTCCACTACCGGTTTTGCCTGTGGATTCCTCCTGTTCCCAAGGCTTCGGATTTACCCTGGCACGAGAAAGCGCTTGCCAGGTGATACTCTTAGAGTTCATTTGATAAGTAAAGCCGGAGTTGGATATTTTGATAAAATCGGTGGAATAGATGTTAGATGCTGTAATTATTATTGTCAGAAATTTGAAAACTCAAATATGAGATTAAGGAACGTGGACGAAATAACTTCCCCAACTATGCATCACAGCTTCAGGCCACCTTTGCCCGATTTCAAATCACAAAAATATCAAAATAGCCTGCTATTCCATCAACTTTTGTGATTTGAGATCGAACAAATCTGACCCAAATCTATGCGCCTACTTGTGGAAGTTAATTCGTCCACGTTCCTAACCAGAGGCAGCGGGCAATTAAATTTAAGAACGTCTGAAACTCGCGCATAAGTGAGCCTAAAGAAAAAAGAGTATTAATATCAGTTAGAAAAATAGAACGTTATGGCTTGAGTTTATCCTTTTAACAAAAATATACAAAAGTGCCTCTTTTTTCTTAATGCTCACTAATACGCTCAAACAGTCAGCCGTTTTAAATTTAAATGCCTGCCACCTCTAATTGTTAACAAGTTACTTTTGAGTTTTCAAATTTCTGATTATAAAGTCTAAGGGGTCTCCAATGCATGTTACATTTTATGGCGGAGTTCGTGAAGTTACAGGCTCAATGCATCTAATTACTACTGAAAATGACAGGATACTGCTGGATTGCGGAATGTTTCAGGGAAGGCGCAAGGAAAGCGAACAGAAAAACAGGATATTACCATTGGATCCCGCGATTATCACGAATATAGTTCTTTCTCATGCCCATATAGACCATTCGGGTCGCATACCAATGCTTACCAAGGGAAACTTCAATGGACATATTATATGCACGAGGGCAACATTAGATACCTGCGAATATTTGCTGCCGGATTCTGCTCATATTCAGGAATCAGACGCAAACTATCTAAATTATAAAACCGTTCGTTCGACCCTTTATCAGTTGAAAATATCACCGCGCGCTAAAAAATTATCAAAACGTAAAAGTAACGATATAAAAAAGTTGCTTAAAACAGACCGAAATAAACTAAATGCAGAGATAATTAATGAATTGATCGAAAAACATCACCTGGAAGGTGTTCATCCTATTTACACTATAGAAGATGCTGAGCAGTCTCTCAAATATTTTGAAGGATATCCCTATAAGTACCCTGTAAATATAGGGAACGATATGATCTGCACATTCTACGACGCAGGACACATTTTAGGATCAGCAATAAGCATGATTGAAGTCAGGGAAAACGGCCGCAACTATAATATCTGTTATACCGGTGATATCGGCAGATTTAACAAGCCGATTCTAAAAAATCCGACCTTAAATTTTGCTGAAAAACACAGGGATGTAGACCTGCTTATAATGGAAAGCACATATGGAAACCGATTGCATGAACCTGTCCAGGATTTAAAACCGCAGTTGAAAAAGGTAATAACTGAAACATTTGATCGGGGAGGCTCTGTCTTAATACCGGCTTTCGCATTCGGTCGTACTCAGGAGTTGTTATATTTTATTCACGAACTTTACAATGAAGGTGAAGTCCCTCGGGTCCCGGTATATGTAGATAGTCCCCTTGCAACAAAAATAACCAGAGTTTTCGGTGAACATCCTGAAGTTTATAACAAAAAAACACATAAGGCTTTCCTGGAAAACGGTATAAATCCGTTTTTATTTGACAAAGTTCATTTTATCGGTTCTGTTGAAGAGTCTATGGCTCTGATGCGTGAAAAAAAATCTCACATAGTAATATCTGCTGCAGGAATGTGCGAAGCCGGCAGAATTCTTCATCACCTGCGCTATAAAATTCATAATCCACAGCATACGATTTTAATCGTAGGTTATATGGCTCAGAACACACTTGGCCGTCGTATTTTGGAACAAGGCAAAGAATATGAAAATTCCGGAAGAAGCGGTAACCCGCCAATACTGAAATTTCTCAATAAAACATATCCGCTTAAAGCCCATGTTGCTAAGATAGGCGGTTTCAGCGCACATGGCGATAGAAATGAAATGCTTCGTTTTCTTAAGGAATCAAATTTACGAATTAAAAAAATAGCCGTGGTCCATGGAGAGGAAGATCAGTCTATTTCATTTGCACAACACCTGGGAAATAATGGTTTTTCTGTAATCACTCCAAAGGTTGGGGAAACTATTCACATAAAATAAGAGCGGCCGTTCACGGCTTGAAATTGGAAAGTAGAAATTTGGGAGAGATGAAAATAGAAATTGGAAATTGGGAAAAACAGTACAAAAGCATGAATGCCCAATTTCCAGTTTCCAATTTCAATATTCCGTGAACGTTTACAAATAAGATAAAATTTTTGGGGCGGACAACCATGTATAAAGAAAATAACAATTTAGAGGAACAAATTATTCAGCAAACTGAATCAGGCACAGATACAATAAACTCTCTTGGTCTGTGTCTCGGAGCTTCCACTGTGTCCATTGTCCACATGGAAAGGAAAAGAGATATTGATCAGAAGATAAGAAAAGACTCTGAGATAAAGCCGCGAATAGTCAAATTTTCACTTCACACCCACGAGGGAGATCCAAAGCAAACTCTGCTTGCCGCACTAAAAAACTTCGACTTAAAATCATTTGACAGGATCGCTGCAACAGGGAGAAGGTTCTGCAAATTTGTAAACCTTTCATCCATACCCGAACCCGAAGCTGTTGAATTAGCATATAAGTTTGTCAAACCCGATGACATCTCATGCCCGGCAATTGTCTCCGCAGGCGGAGAGACATTTATGGTATATGTTTTAAACAGACTGGGACAAATATCAAATGTGGTGACAGGCAATAAGTGTGCATCAGGAACCGGTGAATTTCTCCTTCAACAGCTTCGCAGAATGAATGTATCGATAGAAGAGGCGGCCCAGTGGGCTGCTTCAGAAAATCCATATCATGTATCCGGCAGATGTTCTGTCTTCTGCAAGTCAGACTGCACTCATGCAACGAATAAAGGTATCCCGAAATCCAAGGTAACTGCCGGCCTCTGTAAAATGATGTCGAATAAAATCCTGGAGCTTCTGAAAAAGATTGAAAGACAAAATATCATGATCACAGGCGGAACAGCGCGGAACAGGATGATGATTGAATATCTGAGTAAGGAGCTTCCAAATCTTATAGTTCCGAAGGAAGCGCCATATTTTGAAGCCATGGGGGCCGCACTATGGGCGCTTAACAATGAAACCGCCCCTTTTGCCGGAATAGCAAATCTTTTTAAGGAAGAAATTACATCATTTGATACACTTTCTCCACTCCTCAATTTCAAGGACATGGTAGAATTCAAAACAATTGACATGGGAAACATAAAACCGGGTGATGTTTGCATACTGGGCCTGGATGTGGGTTCTACCACCACCAAGGCTGTTCTTCTGCGAAAAGAAGACAACTCAATGCTTGCATCTGTATATCTGCGTACAAATGGCGACCCTGTAAGCGCTTCCCGCAATTGTTATCGAAATATTCTAGACCAGATAAAAGAAAGGGTTGATCCTGATGGAATATCAATTGTAGGGCTGGGTGTCTGCGGTTCCGGCCGTCAAATAGCGGGTCTTCATGCCTTAACTGAAGGTGTAATCAATGAAATAATCGCACATGCAACTGCTGCCGTTTACTTTGATAGCAAGGTAGATACCATATTTGAAATCGGAGGACAGGATGCCAAATACACTTATATAACAAACGCTGTGCCCTCTGATTATGCAATGAACGAAGCATGTTCAGCCGGAACAGGGTCTTTCCTTGAAGAATCTGCGTATGAAACTCTGGGTGTAAAAATGGATGATATTGCAGATATCGCGCTTCAGGGAAAAAATCCGCCGAATTTTAATGATCAGTGCGCTGCATTTATCGCCTCTGACATAAAAAATGCCATTCACGAAGGAGTAAAGCACGAAGATATTGTCGCCGGGCTGGTTTATTCCATCTGCATGAATTATTCAAACAGAGTAAAAGGCAATAAACAGGTTGGGGAAAAGGTCTTTATGCAGGGAGGAGTCTGCTACAACAAAGCGATTCCGTTTGCCATGGCCGCACTTGTGGGCAAGCCGATAATCGTTCCGCCTGAACCCGGCCTTATGGGGGCTTTCGGCGTTGCCCTTGAGGTTAAAAAAAGAATTGAAACAGGATTAATGGCGGAGAAGTACTTTAACATTAAGACACTTGCAGATAGAGAGGTAACGTACGGAAAATCTTTCATTTGCAGAGGCGGCAAGGAGAAATGCGACCGGCGCTGCGAAATAGCAATGATAGGGCTTGAAGGCAAGAAATATCCATTTGGAGGAGCATGCAACAGGTATTACAACTTACGGCAAAAAATAAAATACAATGTAGAAAAGCTGGATCTGGTGCGGATCAGGCAGAAACTGATATTTGAAAAATACGGCGCAAAACTGCCTGAGGAAAGCGGAAAAAACCGCAGAGGAAGAATCGGAATAAACAGAAGTTTTATGGTCAACACCTTTTATCCTCTTTACTCCACTTTTTTTACCGAACTGGGCTTCGAGCCTGTAATTCCGAATTCAACTTCAAAGCAAGGAATGGATCAGAAAAACACAGCGTTCTGCTTCCCCGCTGAACTGTCTCATGGCTTTTTTTACTCCCTGATTACTATGGAAAATCCTCCTGATTTCATATTCCTGCCTCATTTCAAAGCGGTTCATGTTCCAAATGGTCATTCAAGCTCGCAGGTCTGTCCCTTTGTTCAGGGTGAAACATATTATCTTCAAGTAACATTTAGTAAAAAACTCGAAGAGCTTAAAAGAAAAGGGACAAAACTGCTTTCTCCCCTTATAAATTTAACAAAAGGTCTGGAAAACGCCAGAGAACCCCTGGTTGAAACCGCGAGAAAAATGGGAATCAGCCGGAAGGAAGCTGATAAGGCTTTCAAAAAGGCCCTGCGACAACAGATTGAATGCATGAATGAAATGAAGGATATTGGCATGAAGGTGCTTGCAGAACTTGAATCTGAACCGGAAAAGACGGGGATCGTTATATTTGCCAGACCATACAATGGCTTTGTTAAAGAAGCTCACATGGGCATTCCCAGCAAACTGGCCTCAAGGGGGGTTCTCGTAATACCTTTTGATTTTCTTCCTTTTGATAATGAAAAAACAAAGCGCCATATGTACTGGGGAATGGGGCAAGTAATTCTCAAAGCCGGCAAATTTGTAAAAAGGCACCCCCAACTGTTCGGCGTTTATATTACCAACTTTTCATGCGGCCCTGATTCGTTTATAGTTGGATATTTCAGGAATTACATGGGTCGAAAACCCTCCCTGACCCTTGAACTTGACAGCCATACTGCAGATGCAGGTCTTGAAACCAGGATAGAAGCTTTTCTAGATATAGTATCAGCATACAGGCAGCTTATAGCAAATAAAATGATTACAATAGAGAAAAGCTCCTTTACCCAGGCCCGCCTCACAATTGAAGACAGTGTTGCAAAAATAGTAACATCTTCCGGCAAAAAAGTTCCGCTGACTGACCCGCGTGTAACTCTTTTAATACCTTCTATGGGCAAAATAGCCTCTGAATCGTTTGCCGCTATATTTCGCGGAAGAGGTATTAAAGCAATAGCCCATCCTCCATCTGATGAATCTATACTTAAACTTGGCCGTGCAAATACGTCCTGCAAAGAATGCCTGCCGCTTATACTAACTACAGGAACTCTGCTCAATTATATCCGCAACAAAAAGCAGAATGGTGAGATTCTTGCATACTTCATGCCTACAGGTTCCGGGCCGTGCCGATTCGGCCAGTACTACATATTTATGGAAGATCTGGTAAAAAGGCTTGAACTTCCTGATGTCGCTATGCTTTCGTTATCTTCAGAGAACGCATACGCGGGCATGGGCGGCAATTTTCAGCTTCACGCGTGGAGTGCTGTAGTCGTATCTGATGTAATGGAAGACATCAGATCCATGATGCTGGCTAATGCAACAGACACAGAAGAAGCTGTTAAAATATTCAATGAGGAGTGGCAACAGATATTGGCAAAATTGGAAACAGGAGACTTCTCGGAGCTTGAAAAACAACTTTCCATAACTGCTAAACGGTTCAGCCAAATTCCATTAAAGCGGCCTGTAGAAGAAGTGCCGATTATCTCGCTTTCAGGTGAAATATTTGTCAGAAGAGATGATATTTCTCGTCAATATTTGACTGAACGCCTTGCAGAAGGAGGGTTTGCAGCGATATGTACGCCGGTGGCAGAGTGGATTTTATATGCTGACTATATTCTGAAAAATAATTATTCAGACCACAAAATGTCTAAATTGGAAAAGCTGGAGTTCATGATCAAAAAGAAATTCATGTCAAGATATGAAAAGCGTATCAAATCAATACTGTCTGGTTCAGGGCTTGTTCACGCAGAGCCGCTTGATATGAAATCAATAATTAACAGCGCCTCGCCTTATATTTCTCCATATCTTGCCGGTGAAGCCATTCTGACGGTGGGCGGCGCTCTCACCGAAATTGCATCCCATGTCTGTGGAGTAATAGCCATAGGTCCTTTTGGCTGTATGCCCAACCGCCTTTCAGAGTCTATTCTTAACGTCACTATGAACCGGGAAGGAAAGCTTGCAACTGATTCTAAAAACAAACAACTCCGGCATATACTCACGGATATAGAAGACCTGCCGTTTCTCGCCATTGAAAGTGACGGCTCCCCTTTCCCTCAGTTAATAAATGCAAAACTGGAAACCTTCTGCATTCGCTCCGAACGCCTTCATAACAAAATGCTTGAAGCCAACCGGAAAAACAGAAAATAACAATAACGGTTTACGGTTGTCTGTTTACAGTTAACAGTTTTATGTTTTGATCAACCGTGAACCGTGAACCGTGAACCGACAACCGTGAACCATGAAAACATTACTCATATACCCCTATTTCCTTGAAGATAGAGTTCATGAAGAAGAAATAAGTGTTGTACCCATGGGAGTTTATTATGTGGGTGCTGTTTTAAAGGAAAATAATTACGATGTTGAAATACTGAACTGGCATAAGGTCAATAAAGCATCCTGTGATGTCATCAAAGAGACATTGATTGAAAAAAAACCGGATGTAATCGGTTTTTCGATAATGCATGCAAATCGATGGGGTGGAATTGAAATCGCCAGGATTGCAAAACAAATCGACCCAAAAGTGAAAATTGTCTTTGGCGGAATAGGCACCACCTTTTTATGGAAGCATTTATTAAAGCACTTCAAAGAAATTGATTACGCAGTATTAGGTGAAGGAGAATACACATTTTTAAATTTGATAAAATGTATAGAAAAACATAATTATAAAAAAATCAAGGACATCAAAGGCATTGCATACAGAAAAAAAAACAAGGTTGTAAAAACAAAGCCCGCCGAAATCATACATAACCTTGACAAACTGCCGATGCCGGCAAAATATTTTAACTATCAGCACGTTTCCTTGACCAGAGGATGCCCTGGAAACTGCACTTTTTGCGGTTCTCCTCAGCTCTGGGGCCATAAAGTAAGATTTCACTCCCCGGATTATTTTGTAAATCAAATTGAACTTCTCTTTAAAAAAGGAATAACTTTTTTTTATTTTTCAGATGACACCTTTACCCTCAAAAAAGACATAGTAATTGAAATCTGCAAAAAAATTCTGAATAGAGAACTAAAAATAGTATGGGTAGCAATTTCCCGTGTAAACTATGTGAACGATGAAGTTCTTTACTGGATGAGAAAAGCCGGCTGCATTCAGATCAGTTATGGTGTGGAAAGCGGATCTGAAAAAATAAGAAAAATTCTGAACAAAAACATTAAAACAGATCAAATAAAAAAAGCTTTTGCGCTGACTCCGAGATACGGCATTATGGCCCGAGCCTACTTTATTTACGGGTGCCAAGGAGAAAGCTGGGATACAATTCAGGACACCATAGATTTAATTCATGAAATCAAACCCCTGAGCATCATCTTCTACATCCTTGATATATTCCCCGGAACAGCACTTTATTCAGATTTTAAAAAAAGATGTAAAATTACAGATGATATCTGGTTAAAGCGCATAGAAGACATCATATATTTTCAAAGCGACCCTGATTTGTCCCAGGATATGATACTGGCGTTCGGGCAAAAACTCAGGATGAATTACTATGAAAATCTTGCAGGTTTTACAGACGACATTGAAGTAATTGATGACAAAGAACTTTACGAATTGCACGCAGATTTTTTCTCAAGACTTGGAATGACATTCGATTATGGGGATTATGCAAATATAGAAGCTATAAAAGATAAAGACAGGGTTGCTGAAAGACTATACAAAAAATCTCTGGACTATCATCCTGATCAGCGCTCTTTTCTTGGTTTAGGTATAATTAAACAGAAAATGGGAGAATACATACAATCGGCTAAAATACTATCAGAAGGAGTCGAACATTTCCCGGAAAGCGAGCAGCTTAATATATGCCTGGGGATCAGTTATCTAAATTTAAGAGAATATAACAAGGCACTCCCCTATTTTCTGAAATTTAAAGATTCTAAAGAAGCAAATTACTACATTACAGCCTGTAATGAAGCGCTTGGCATTTCTAAGATTTGAATTGATAAGCAAGACAGCCCTGGCGCATGACTATGTGCAATCAATCCGGCCACGGATAATCACGGCCTTTCATAAAAATATCCTTGAGTTTGGCAGTAAAAAAGATTATCAATTGTATTATTTTTTGAGGAACATTCCTTGATCCTCTTTTTGTGAAAAGGCGGTAGGTGACACTGTTGCAGATGGACTTCACGATCAGACTTCCGCATTGGGTAGGAGAACTACTCGCGCACAGTCCAAAGATCTTTCCGGACAAGGGAAGATCGTATGCGTTTTGTAGTTACACTGGCACGGGAGAACGTTCAGAGACAAACCGGGGGGCCTTTTGGTGCTGGTGTGTTTGATGCGAATGGGTACCTTGTTGCGTCAGGGGTGAACGTCGTTGTGACACACAACTGCTCAATACTTCACGCGGAGATGGTCGCGATTGCGCTGGCACAGAAAAAACTCGGCCGGTACGACATCAGTGATGAAGGGAAGAGCGACTACGAGTTGGTAGCCTCTACAGAGCCCTGCGCAATGTGTTTCGGGGCCATTCCCTGGTCGGGGGTCACACGGCTGGTCTGTGGTGCTCGAGATGAAGATGCACGTTGCATTGGTTTCGATGAAGGGCCGAAGCTCCCGAACTGGCGGCAAGCCCTCGAAGAGATAGGTGTGCAAGTATCACGGGATGTCTTGCGACAGGAAGCTGTTGACGTACTCAATCTCTACGTGAAACTGGGCGGAGCAATTTACAATGCACGTAGGAATCGCGAAATAAACCCAACATGAGGCAGCGCGGGACTATGGTGTTTAATTAGTTCTTGACTAAAATGGCTTCAACGGGTTATTTTTTAAGAGTTTCCTCAGTTACCAAATTGACTTTTGAGGATTTTAGCTACAGGTTACCTTACCTTAAAACAAGCTATTTCGTTATTGGGAGCGTGCCCTATGACAGATTCCATCCAACAATCCGAAAAAAATAGTCTCACAGGTCGTTTAAAAGAATTGCTCACGGATATCTCCCCTTTTATCGACAACGCATCTGAAGACCAGAAACAAAAGCTTTTGAGCGTGCTTGATGATCTGCGGAAAACCAACCGAAGAAAACACGATAGAAAACCATGCTCCATAACTGTAAACTACTCCACCTGGGGAGATGCCTTCAAGGGCCTGGTGAAAGACATAAGCGCTGGCGGGATGTTTATACTGTCTATCGAAACTGACATGGCATTCTCTGTGGGACAGGAGATAACAGTCAATTTTCCAACTCAGACCAAAAAACAAGAACCGATAGAACTCCCCGGGAAAGTTGTCTGGACCGTGCCAAAGGGAATTGGAGTGAAATTCAAGGCTAAAGACCAGAACCTGGATGCAATAATGGAATCCCTTTAACATTTCTCCACTTCTAACGCGAAAGGTCGAGTAGTCGGACGTTGGTAAGTGCAATTATATGTTGCAATTTGCTATTTTTTGTAATATAGTTACCTAAAATAATATTAAAGGGGGTAACCATAATGGCAACCGCGGTAAGAATTACCGACGATTTGGTTCGGGACGCAAAAATATTTAGTAAAATCGATAAACGGTCGTTAACTGGCCAGATTGAACATTGGGCACAAATTGGAAAATGCGCTGAAGAAAATCCCGATTTAACCTATGGTCTGATTAAAGATATACTTGTCGGTCTTGCAGAGCTGGAACAAGGTGAATCATCAGAGTACAAATTCGGATAATCGCCAATGAAAATTCTTCAGTCCCGATCGTTTGAACGAAAAGTTAAAAAATTCGGCAAACAAGAAAAAAAGGCACTAGACAAACAGATTCTATTAATTGCCGAAAATTCATCTGTTGGAGCAGAAAAAAAGGGCGACCTCCGTGGGGTATATGTCCACAAATTCAAAATTAAAAACACTCAACACTTACTGTCCTATCGCTTTGTCGGAGCTGATCTTGAATTAATAATGATTGGCCCACATGAAAACTACTATAGAGATTTAAAAAACTACCTTAAAGCAAGATAAAAAAACTGTAATGCGCACGAATCATATTCTTCGAAGCCTATGCTATTTTGACGATGCTGAAAAGGAGCCTATGCCAAACATGATAGCCGCCTGCGACTGGCTCGAAATAAAAGGATTCTATATGAATCAGAAATTTGAAAACTCAAATATGAGATTAACCAGAGGCAGCGGGCAATTAAATTTAAGAACGTCTGAAACTCGCGCATAAGTGAGCCTAAAGAAAAAAGAGTATTAATATCAGTTAGAAAAATAGAACGTTATGGCTTGAGTTTATCCTTTTAACAAAAATATACAAAAGTGCCTCTTTTTTCTTAATGCTCACTAAGGAACGTGGACGAAATAACTTCCACAACTATGCATCACAGCTTCAGGCCACCTTTGCCCGATCTCAAATCACAAAAATATCAAAATAGCCCGCTATTCCATCAACTTTTGTGATCTGAGATCGAACGAATTTGACCCAAATCTATGCGCCTACTTGTGGAAGTTATTTCGTCCACGTTCCTAATACGCTCAAACAGTCAGCCGTTTTAAATTTAAATGCCTGCCACCTCTGGTTGTTAACAAGTTACTTTTGAGTTTTCAAATTTCTTATGAATGAAGTAAAAAGGTTGTCTCAGATAGTATAGTTCTGCTCTCCTATCCTTAACTTCAGTTCCGTTTGCTTGTGTTTTAGGCTGAGTTGCTGAGCGGTTTTTTTCTTGAACACATTGAAATATTTCCCTTTGTTTATGAAAAAATATATGATATGATATAAATTCAGGTGGACAGGCTGAAGACTGAAGCTGGAAGGCTGTCAGGGAGCTTCAATCCCTCTGAGCAACTATAGACTTTCAGATAATTAATTTCACAAGGCCAGAAGGAGGAAGGCGTATTAGTTATACGTCGACGACTGATAACACAGTGAAATTAATTATCTGAAAGTCTATACATATAAATTTGATATATTTGATATAGGAGTTCTGTTATGGAGAATATAGGCAGGAAAACCATCAAAGTTGAAAAGAGAAAATTTACACGTTTTAAAGTTAAAAATCTTTCTTTTGCTTTGTTAAAGTCTGATTCTTATGAAGAGCTTGGGGAAATTATTGATATAAGCAAAGGAGGCCTTGCCTTTCAATATCTTGTTGGGGAAAATCAGATAAAAGAGGCTTTTGAATTAGATATAATTCTTGCGGGCGATGACTTTCATATAAAAAAATTACCGTGCAAAACAATTTCTGATTTTGAAATGACTAATAAAATATATTTCAGCTCTTTAAAAATGAAACGGCATAGTATTAAATTTAGTGAGCTTGATAATAATCAAATACCCGAATTGGATTATTTCATTAAACAGTACACAATCAGTGAGGCACAGGCTATCTGATTGATCTCAAAGGATCGCAAATATGAGCATGGAACGAACATCAGAGGTTGATCGCAAGACTAAAGAAACAGCTATCAATATTAAATTGAATCTGGACGGTAAGGACAAACATGAGATTTCAACCGGGATTCCCTTTTTTGATCACATGCTTACGCTTTTTGCTGTTCACGGCTTTTTTGATCTAAGCATATCCGCCAAAGGAGATATTGAAGTCGATTTTCATCATACAGTTGAAGATGTGGGGCTTGTATTGGGAGATGCACTTGATAGAGCTCTTGGCGACAGAAAGGGGATAAAAAGATATGGCTCTTCTGTAACACCTATGGATGATGCTTTGGCATCGGTTGCCATTGATTTGTCAAAGCGGCCTTATCTGGTATTTAATATTCCAAATCTAAAAACTACGGGCAGTACGTTTGATTTTTCCCTTGCAAAGGAATTTTTCAGGGCATTTTCTACTATGGGAGGGATGAATCTTCATATAAATGTCAGCTACGGCGAAAACGAACATCATATTATAGAATCAATTTTCAAGGCCGTCGGCAGGGCGATGGATCAAGCCGTTTCTTTTGATGAGCGTATTACAGATGTACGTTCTACAAAAGGCATATTGTGATCGGGTAGCAGGGAAAATGGTTTACGGTTCACAGTTAACCGACAACTGTAAACGGTTACCATGATCTTTCGCCCAAATTTTGTGTCAAACTTGACATTCCTAAAAAGAAGTAACTGATTTTTTTATGATACAGAAAATACATCATGATAATATGCGCAGCCTGGTTGGAATCGGTATTATTACGTTAATTTTATTATTATCTGCCTGCAAATCTGATGTGATTATTCCTGAAACACCCGCAGTAAAATCCGGTATAGAAAAATTATTGATTTTGCCTTTTAAAGATTTATCAACTTTATATGGCAAAAATGTTAATGTCAGGTGTCCTTTATGCGGCAATGTTTTTTCTACAGGAGATGTGGAAACGTTTGCAGTTGATGTTCTTACAGATCGCCTGATTTCTATAATTAAAAGCCGCAAAGATTTTGAACTTATACCTTCCGGTCAGGCTCAGGGGGCCATGTCGCTTTTGCTGGCGGAAGATAAAAAAGAATTATCGGAACGTGATATATTAGTTAAAATCGGGCGTGCTCTTTACGCGGATACAATACTGGTAGGGCATGTTTATCGATTCAAGGATAGAGTAGGGACGCGGTATTCAGTTGATTCGCCTGCTTCTGTTGCATTTGATATTCATCTTATAGATGTTTCAAATGGCAGTATGTTGTGGGTAGGTCATTTTGATGAAACCCAGCGTCCATTAAGCGAAAACCTTTTTAATATCGGCACATTTTTAAGAAGAAAGGGAAGCTGGATTACTGCAGAAGAAATGGCTTTCTCAGGCCTTGAAGATGTGCTTCAGACATTTCCGGAACTATGATTATTATACCAGCAGTTGATATAAAAAACGGTAGATGTGTCAGACTCCTTCAGGGGCGTATGGATGAAGAAACAGTCTTTTCTGATAGTCCCGCGGCTATGGCAAAGAAATGGGAGTCGGAAGGCGCCGAAATTATTCATGTAATTGATCTTGATGGCGCTTTTAAAAAAAGTCCTCAAAATTTTGATTCAATCAAAAAAATAGTTGAAAGCGTTGACGCCCATATTCAGGTTGGAGGTGGAATAAGGGATAAAGAGACAATAACCATGTTCCTTGATATCGGGGTAAAAAGGGTAATTATCGGAACCGAGGCAATTAAGAATTCCAGTCTGGTTAAAGATGCCTGCAGGGCATTTCCAGGTCAGATTGTTGTTGGGATAGATGCTCGAAACGGATTTGTAGCTATTGAGGGATGGACAGAGACAACACAGGTTAAAGCCGTTGATCTGGCAAAGCAATTTGAAGATTGTGGTGTTGCAGCAATAAATTTTACCGACATACATAGAGATGGCATGCAAACCGGGCCGAATATTGAAGAAACCAGACGCCTGGCAGAGGCTGTATCAATACCGGTAGTTGCTTCAGGCGGTGTTTCAACAATAGAGGATATAAAAAAATTAATGCTTTTAAGAGAGGTCGGGGTAGTTGGCGTTATTACCGGAAGAGCATTATATAGCGGGACCCTGAACCTTAAAGAAGCTATTGAAGTTTCAAAATTACAAGTGCCTAAAGAAAAGATAGTGTCTAAAGTGCCTAAAGTATATTAAAGTGCCTAAAGTTAAGGTACGCCTTTGGCGTGGCTATAGATTTTCAGGGCTTGGTTATAAGTTCAGATAGAAACAAAGTGAGCAAAGCTGTATAGTAAAAAAAATAAAATTGGCAGTGCCGAAGGTGTATTCATTAACTTTAGGCACTTTAGCTCACTTTAGGCACTTTTTTAATATTATATCTTGACAAAATATTATTGATAGTTATTATAGAAGATTAAAATAATTATTATTAATATATTATAGTTTAGCTTTTCATGAGATACTTCTTTATTGACAATTCAGATCTTCAACTAAGTCAGATTGAGTATATAAAGGAGTTTGCTAAACTTCATTCCTTAACATCCTGCCGTTATTATCTTTTTTCCCTATTCCATAGTTTATGGGGGTGCTTTTGTTGGCAGTTTTTATTCCTGAAGATAAGATTTCAGAAATTAAAAATAGCGTTGATATTGTAGATATCATTTCAGATATAGTTCTTCTTAAAAAAGTTGGAAGAAACTATGTGGGCCTTTGTCCATTTCATACCGAAAAAACGCCGTCCTTTACTGTAAGTCCCGAGAAACAAATATTCTATTGTTTTGGCTGTGGTACTGGTGGAAATGTATTTAATTTTTTGATGAATCATGATGGTCTTTCATTTTTTGAGGCGGCAAAAATGCTTGCCAATAGATATGGCGTTGAGATTCCGGCTCAGACAATGTCGCCGGAGCAAAAAAGGCGGATTTCCGAAAGAGAAAGCTTGCTTGCTGCAAATAAACAGGCAATGGATTTTTTTAAACATAGTCTTTTAAGTGATAATAGAGGAAAAATTGCGTTAGAATATCTTAAAAAACGTGGGATTGAAAAAGATAATATCACTAAATTTAATCTGGGATTTGCTCCTGCGGGCTGGGATAATCTTATAAATTATTTTTCAAAAAAAAACATATCGCGTGAACTTGTTGAAAAATCCGGGTTGATTATTAAAAGGAAGAGTGAAAACGGCTATTATGATCGTTTCAGAAATCGTATAATATTTCCGATTTTCGATGTCGGTAAGCAGGTGTTAGGTTTTGGGGGACGAGTAATGGATGATTCCCTGCCTAAATACCTGAATTCTCCAGAGACATCTGTTTACAACAAGAGCCGGTCTCTTTATGGATTGCATATTGCAAAAGAGCACTGCCGGGCAAGTGAAACGGTTTACATTGTTGAAGGATATTTTGACCTGTTAGCATTACATCAGCATGGAATTCTGAACTCCGTGGCAACACTGGGCACTTCTTTAACTCAGGGGCATGTCCGGATTCTTAGAGGATTTGTTGGTAAGAATGGCGGATTTATTCTGGTTTATGATTCTGATGAAGCTGGCATTAAGGCAGCGGAACGAAGCATAAAGGTGTTTGATAAAGAACATGCCGATGCACAAATTCTTGTATTACCCGAAGGATATGATCCTGATTCATATCTTTTTGAATTTGGATATAAATCTTTTATGAATGCTGCGTCAAAGGCTAAAAGTATAATTCCTTTTCTTATTGATTCTGCTGTAAAGAAGTATGGACTTTCCGTTGAAGGAAGAATTCGTATCATGTCGGATTTGAAACAGCCTTTGGCTAACATTAATGATAGTGTTAAAAGATCTTTATATATCAAGGAGCTTGCAGAAATTATAGGAATTGATGAAGCAGCAGTTATGGAAAAGGTGAGGATAGTATCCGGCAATAAAAGCATCAAGCCGAATAAAGAGCTGCCAGACAAGATGCAGGATAGAAATCTTGCGTTAAAGGGGGACAGGCACGAAAGAAAGATTATTGCAATGATGCTTCAATTTCCAGAAATATTACCTGAAATTATTTCGCGTAATATACTCGATCATTTCGAAGATGAATCTTTAAAGCTAATAGGTCAACTAGTTCTAAAGCAGCGAGACAGAGATGGTCTTCGAGATGAATTGCATGATGTGAGCACTCAGGGCAACGGACTGGTATCTGATATCATTAACAGCATTAACGACAGGGAAAAAAGAAGTATTATTGCCTCTTTGTCGATTGGTGAAGATAAGTGGGGTCGTGAAGGCTGTCTCAAGTTGTTATCGCAATTTGAGTTATTCCGAAAGCGTCAAGAAAAAACTTTGTTGCAGAAGATAAAGATAGCAGAGGAGTCTAATGACTATGAATTACTTTTAGAATTGTTAAAGAAAAAACAAATTCAGGTTAGAAAAAACACTCAATTAAGCTAAAAGTTTTGTAATAGTAAAGCTATAGACTTTCAGATAATTAATTTCACAAGGCCAGAAGGAGGAAGGCGTATTAGTTATACGTCGACGACTGATAACACAGTGAAATTATTTATCTGAAAGTCTATATTAGGAGGCTGAAATATATGGCAACTAAATCCGCTGCAAAACGGAAAAATGCAAAGAAAGTCAATAAACAAGCATTGAACAAACTGATTGTAAAAGGTAAAAAACAAGGTTCTTTAACTTATGACGAGATTAACAAGGTGTTTCCCGAAGATATGTTATCTTCTGATCAACTTGATGAAGCTCTAATGTTGTTTGACGATCTTGATATTGAAATCGTGGATAAAAAGAAAAGCGATGTAGCGGATAACCAGGTAGAGTTAAAAGAAAAATTCAATAAAACCAGGGGTGCTTCTGCTGATGATTTTGGCACAGTAACCGATCCTGTTAAGATGTATTTACGTGAGATGGGGCTTGTGACTCTCTTAAGCAGAGAAGGAGAGGTTGAAATAGCCAAGAAGATTGAGGCCGGCGAACAGGCTGTTTTAAGGTCGCTTATAGATACTACGACAGGAGTTGAATGTATTTTAGATTTAGGTAAACATATTGAAAGCGGCAAGCTTCGTCCAAAACATGTGTTAAGAGATGTTGACGAAGGAGATACATATGTTGATGAAGTATTACAGATTGAGAGGTTTCTATGTACCATCCGTTCGATTGAAAAGCTTGACAAAGAAAATGAAGCATACAGGGAAAATTTATTTTCATCAAAATTAGACCTGTCTGAACAGCGTAGCATCAAAAGTCGTATAACTCGCAGAAATAATAAAATATTCGACCTGTTAAAAAATTGGCGTTTAGAAGGAAAAGTAATAGATAAGATTGAAAATATTATAAAAGGCCAGATAGAATGGTTCGATTCTATGAGCAAAATGATTTCTGTGTATGCAGATACAGTTAACGTATCGGTTGCTGAATTTTGTGTCAATTTAAAGACAAAGAAAAAATTTGTTAAATGGATTAACCTCAGTTGTGATTTGACTATAGATGAGAGAACCTTACTATATACGCAACTTAAGAAGATCCACGAAAAGATAAAAGAAAGAGAATACGCCATAAAGGCTAACAGCCGGACTTTAAAAAAGATTATGTCAGGTGTTGAGGAAGGACGTCTAATAGCTAAAGCAGCTAAGGGTGAGTTAACCAGGGCGAATTTACGGCTGGTTGTCAGCATTGCAAAAAAATATACTAATAGAGGTCTTCAGTTCCTTGATCTGATTCAGGAAGGCAATATCGGCCTTATGAAGGCTGTGGATAAATTTGAGTATCGCCGTGGTTATAAATTCAGTACATATGCAACATGGTGGATAAGGCAGGCCATAACAAGGGCAATTGCCGATCAGGCAAGGACTATTCGAATTCCAGTCCATATGATAGAGACTATTAATAAGCTGATCCGTACATCCAGATATTTGGTGCAGGAGCTTGGACGTGAGCCTAAGCCTGAGGAGATAGCAAATAAAATGGAGATACCTATTGATAAGGTTCGCAAGGTATTAAAAATTGCACGAGAACCTATTTCACTGGAGACACCTATCGGCGAAGAAGAGGACAGCCATCTTGGTGATTTCATTGAAGACAAAAAGTTTATGCTTCCTTCAGATGCCACTGTAAGTCTGAATCTTGCTGAACAGACAAGAAAGATACTTGCAACATTAACTCCGCGGGAAGAAAAGGTTTTGCGTATGCGATTCGGAATCGGCGAAAAAGCAGATCATACTCTTGAGGAGGTTGGCCAGGATTTTGCGGTAACACGAGAAAGAATCAGGCAGATAGAGGCAAAAGCTTTGAGAAAACTAAGGCATCCAACTAGAAGCCGTAAATTGAAAAGTTTTATCGAAACCTAAGGGTTCGGAAAAAAATGACCAACTTATTTTTTTTTCGAGCCTAATACTTGACAAAAAGTTTCCATAAAGTTATTAAATAAAATTCTACGGGCCCATAGCTCAGCTGGCAGAGCCACCGGCTCATAACCGGTCGGTCCCTGGTTCGAATCCAGGTGGGCCCATTTTTTGTGGCGTGGGTGTGAAGAACCACGCCTTTTTTGTGATTTAGAAATGATTGCAAAAATATTTGATATAATTAAGGCGATGGAAAGCTTTGCGCCACTCCATCTTGCTGAAGAATGGGATAATGTCGGATTACAGGTCGGGCAAAATGACTGGCCGGTAAAAAAAGTCTGGATCGCCTTAGATCCTGCTCCCGATGTTGTTGAGGTTGCCTGCAGCAAGGATGTTGACCTGATCATTGCACATCATCCACTGATATTTCGTCCTTTAAAATCCATTGATTTCAGCACTCCTGTTGGTTATGTGATCAATATGGCTGTCAGGCACCGCACAGGTATCTTTTCAGCACATACCAACCTCGACAGCGCAAAAGATGGTATAAACGATGTTATCGCAAAACGCATCGGTCTAAAGAACCTGAAAGTTTTGGGAAAAGTCACGGGGGCAGAAAATTACAAGCTTGTATTTTACGTGCCTGTTGAGTATGAGCAAAAAGTTTTAGACTCACTTTTTGAAACCAGCGCAGGAGAAATTGGAAATTATTCATGTTGCTCTTTCAGGAATAAAGGAAAGGGTACTTTCAGGCCAGGCTCTCAGACAAATCCATTTATCGGCAAACCAGGTGAGATTACTCAGACAGATGAAATAAGAATAGAAGCCATTGTACAAAAAAGTGATCTCAAAAGCGTTATCCGGCATGTGAAAAAGCACCACCCTTATGAGCTGATGGCATATGATATTTATCCGCTTATAACTCAAGAGAATGCTCAGGGTATCGGTCGTATTGGAGAACTTGATGAGAAAAAAGAGCTTGCTGATTTTGCATTGGAAATTAAAAAAATACTTAAACTAAAATCAGTAAAAATCGCTGGAAAACCGGATCTGCCTGTTAAGTCTGTATCTGTATGCACCGGCAGCGGGTCAAGCCTGATGAATAACTTTTTTTCATCCGGATCTCAAGTTTATATAAGCGGGGATTTGGGTTATCATGATGCAAGGGCTGTCGAGGCCGCAAATCTGGGTCTCATTGATATAGGACATTTTGCATCTGAGCATTTAATAGTTGAAGTGCTGGCGGAACGTCTTCAAAAAGTTCTTGTTGAAAGTGAGTTTAATGTAAAAGTTGAGGCATGTAAACTTGAAAAGGATCCGTTTGTTATTTTATAATAATAACGGGCATGGTTCTAACTAATAATTGTTGATTTATGATTGTTGATTTGTGGAATTGCTTCGCTCTGTCTTTTTGTTATAAAATTAATAAAATACCTTCAATCAACAATCATAAATCAACAATCATAAATCAACAATCATAAATCAACAATCATAAATCATAAATCATAAATCATAAATCATAAATAACAGTGTTGAGGATATGAAGGAACATATAGATAATCTGGTAAAACTTCAAGGGATCGAGACAGAAAGCAACAAAATCAGATCAATTCTAAGTAACGATACTCAAAGGTTGAACAGTCTTTCTTGCAGGTTTAATGAGTTTGAGCAGACTACGAAAGATGAAGAATTAAGGCTTAATGAGCTGAAAAAGAGTTATGGTTTATATCAATCTGATGTAGAAACAAATATCTCCCGGTTAAAAAAAAGTCAGGAGAAACTTGCATCTATTAAAACAAACAAAGAATACCAGTCATTATTAAAGGAAATTGAAGATGTTAAGATAATGAATTCTCAAATTGAAGATCAAATGCTCGAATGCCTTGAACAAATGGATGATATCGAGAGAGTTCTGGCTGATAGAAATAATGAATATGAAAAGCTTTCCAAGCAGCTTAATAAAGAAAAGCAGACTATAGATCATGAAACAGAAAAGAATAATAAAAGGGTTGCTGAACTTGATACTGAATGGAAGAAATTTTCCGATAAAATTGATCCTCAGTTGTTAAAAACATATCTTATGGTAAGAGATAAGGCTGGAGGAATTGCAGTTGTGTCTGTAAAGGATGCGGTGTGCCGTGGATGTAATATAAACATTCCTCCACAGATGTATAATGATCTTCAGCGCTGTGACAGCTTGAAGTTCTGTCCAAATTGTCAGAGAATAATTTATTACTGGAAGGACACTGATTAGGGGTTGGGGATCAGGGCTCAGGAGCTGAAGTTCAAGTACGGTCGGAGCAGTCCAAACGATCGCTGGATCATCTTGTTTGATCTGGAGGAAAGTCCGAACACCGCAGGGCAGGGTGCTTCATAACGTGAAGTCGCGGCAACGTGAAGGAAAGTGCAACAGAAAGTATACCGCCCAGTGAGTTTCAGGCTGTGCCTGACTTACAGGGTAAGGGTGAAAAGGTGCGGTAAGAGCGCACCAGTTTCCCGGGTGACCGGGGAAGCTTGGTAAACCCCACCTGGTGCAAGACCAAATAGGGGAGTGTTTGAGGGTAGCCCGTCCGAGCTCCCGGGTAGGTCGCAAGAGGTGCCGGGCAACCGGCACACATAGATGAATGATCGTTGCCCTGTTGGGGGTAACCCTTGCAGGGAACAAAATTCGGCTTATGGACTGTTCCGGCCGTTTTGAAACTTGAGACCTTTGCAAAATGTTCAATTTTGTTCGAGTACAAGGAAGGCTAAAATTTTAAACGTAGGAATACACCACTGTATTTCGAGGCTTAAAATTTGAGACAGACGCAGTAATCGGACAAAAGGGGACGTTTTGCAAAGGTCTCAACTGGTGAGGTGAGAATTATGCTGCAGATTGAAGAACTTAAAGTAGAAGTCGGGAATAAAACCATACTTAAAAATGTTAATATGGAAATCCCGAAAGGACAAACCCATATACTTTTCGGTCCAAACGGGTCAGGGAAGACTAGTCTGATGATGACCTTAATGGGATTTTCAGGCTATAATGTTACTCATGGGAAAATTACATTCAAAGATGAAGACATCACGTACATGCCTATTCACGAGCGTGCAAGACTCGGTATCGGGGTGTCATTCCAGAGGCCTCCGACTATTAACGGCTTAAAAACAAGGTCTATAGTTAAAATATGCAGCGGCGGTCGCCCTATTGATATAGAGGAACTTTCCAAACAGCTTAAATTTTCTGATTTTTTAGATCGAGATGTAAATCATAACTTTTCCGGTGGAGAAATTAAACGTTCCGAGCTGCTCCAGCTTATGGCGCAACAACCCGACCTTGTACTGCTTGATGAACCTGAATCAGGTGTTGACCTTGAAAGCATTGTCCTTATTGGTGATACTATAAATTCTCTTTTGCAAAGGGGGATTAAATGCCCCAAGGAACAGCCTCATAAAAACTTTGTGGAAGAAAGGACTAAATCCGCACTGGTTATTACTCATACCGGACATATCCTTAATTATATAACGGCTGACAAGGGGCAGGTGCTTTATAACGGTGTTCTTTGCTGTTCAAGAAATGCAAGGGAAATTTTAAACTGGATTAGAGAATACGGCTATGAGGAGTGTGTAAGATGCACGATATAGATAATGAGTTGGAAGTTAATCTTGATAACTATCAGAATGAAACACAAGAACACGAATATATTAATGAGTTGGATAGGATCGATTCTTCCGACGCAGATAAGCTTTTAGACGTCGGCGTTGATACTAAAGAAACAGGTCGTGCAGGCACATTTATACAGAAAGACATGTCTATTATACACTGCAAAACCAAATTGGACGGCGTTGAGGTAATGGGTATATCCAGGGCCAGAGAAAAACATGAATGGCTTGCCGATTATATGTGGAAAAACATTTCTCCTGATACCGACAAGTTTACAGCCCAGGCTAAGGAGAATCCTCACGAGGGTTACTATATTCGATCACTTCCGGGAGTTAAGACAGAGCAACCAATACAATCATGCCTTTATATAGCTAAAGATAAGTTTTCGCAAAATGTTCATAATGTCGTAATAGCAGAAGAAGGTTCGGAGCTTCATGTTATTACAGGGTGTGCAACAGCTCCGCATCTAATATCAGGTTTGCATGTCGGTGTATCTGAATTTTACGTAAAAAAAGGTGCAAAACTTATATTTACCATGATTCATGACTGGGGTGAAGAGATAAACGTCCGACCCAGAACAGTTATAAATGTTGATGAAGGCGGGCTTATTGTTTCTAACTATATATCTTTAAAACCAGTCGGTTCCCTTCAGATGTACCCTACGACATATCTTAATGGCAAAGGAGCCATTGCCCGTTTCAACAGCATTCTGGTTGCCAGTAAGGGCAGTTTTCTGGATGTGGGATCAAAAATTGTATTAAACGCACCTGATTCACGTGCAGAGATAATATCGCGTGCAATTACGACCGGCGGGACAATTATTGCCAGGGGAAACCTGATTGGAAAAGTCGCCGGCATAAAAGCACACCTTGAATGTAAAGGCCTGATAATAAATGATGGGCTTATGCATGCAATACCTGAGCTTCAGGGTTATGTTCCAAATGTTGAAATGTCTCATGAAGCTGCGGTAGGCAAAATTGATCAGCATGAAATTGAATATCTCATGGCAAGGGGCCTTGATGAGGATGAAGCAGTATCGACAATTGTTCGCGGATTTTTGAATGTAGATATTGAAGGACTGCCGGAAAACTTAAAAAATAAACTTGATAAGATTGTTTTTGAAACCCAGAAAGATATGATGTAGAATACAGTGGTCAGGGATCAGGGGTTAGGTGATTAGTCTCTTAATTCTGAAATTTGTGTTTTTTCTGGCAGAAAATAAATTCGAAATACGAATATCGCCTGATCTTATAAAAATGGCCGAAACAATATCGAATGACAAAAAATCAAAAACGACAGTGTCCGCCGAAGGCAGATTTAATCGCTCTCAAGACATCTTCTACAGTTTTGAATATTTGAGCATTTAGTATTTGGATTTGTTTCGAGTTTCGTGCTTCGTGCTTTGGATTTCCGGTTTATCCGGGTTAGGGATTAGGGGAGCTAAGTTAATTGCAAGGGTTATTAAAGAATTTTTCTTTTGATGAAAAGGTCAGGATATTTTCTTATGATTATCTCAAATGTTGTGTTTACATATCAAATCTTGAGCAAGATAGTATTTTTTTTACAAAAAAGTTTTTTTCGAGACTAATAGCGTCATCTCAGATCCTGGAAGATTTTCTTGATTATCACGGGGCAAAAAACAATAAGAACTGGTATTATTATAGAGAACTGGCTGCTGCTGTCAGGCATTTGAGCATTGGCAGCTATTCCCAGAAGCACATTTTAAACCGCCTTGTTTTTTATGATCTTGTGAATACCGAAAACTTTGACAGGGAGGGGAAAGTAACATTTAATTTTTTGACAAAATCTATAAAGAAACTTACCCCGGTTATTCTTGATGAAGCCCGTCGACTGAACATGCCTGTACCCGATGATAATTTCGATACTTTTGAATTCCCGGGTGTTACAACAAATGATCTGCTTGATTATGATATTGACGATGAAGACAAAGACCTGCAGAAGAAGAATATAGTTAAAATTGCCAGCGAGTTTCTAAGTATTGTGAGAAATTTTGATCATCTTGGTTTTTATGAACCCTATGATTTGAAAAAAATTCTGGAGATTGTTCCCGACAAGATCAATGAGGTTGAGATAAGACGATTTGAGATGCTCGTACACAACCTTCAGTCTGCTTTTGATACATATGTAATACATGGTGGATACAGGTTCGGCAACAGGAAACTCAAGGATCTCCGCGGCTGTTTTTCAGTTGTATTTCATCTTCTTCAAATGATTGGGAGGCTTCTGCATTTTTATGAGCGTCACCTCCATGAAGCAGGCTATAAGAACATCTACAAAAAGGTTCAGGAACAGCTATTACTACTTGTTGATTCTGAAGTTCTTCTTGATCGAACAATTAATTACGGATTTTATTATGTCTGTCATTTCCTGAGAACCGGTAAAGACCTGGCCGGTGAGATATTGAATGAAAACATTGAGCGTTCTTCAATTTCCGTAGGTGTTCCAGTTAAACTGGGTTTCCACAGCAGGCCCAGTCTTATGGTTGCCAAAATTGTTCGATATTATGGCGGTCAAGTGGAACTTTGTGTTGGAGAAGACAGATTTGATGCAAGCAGCGTTCTTGATATACAGTGGGCAGGAGGGAAGATTCAGAAAGAAAATATAACTGAGGTAAAATTTGAAGGAGATGTTCGTGCGTTAAAAGATATTAAAATTCTTACCAGTGTCAATTACGGTGAGGATACAATGGGAAAAGGCATACCTCTTCCAAAAGAGCTTGGTTATTTGAAATAGAACTATGGTATCAGCAATAATAGTAGCCGCAGGCAAGGGTATAAGGATGGACGATAACGTGCGCAAGCAGTATTTATTGGTTGATAACCGCCCGCTTGTAAGCCACACAATTGAGGTATTTGATGAATGTAATATTATAGACGAAATCTTTCTTGTCGTTCCTAAAGAAGATTTTGTGTTTTGTAATGAGAATATACTCAATCAACAGAATTTTCAAAAAAAGGTAAACCTTGTACCTGGCGGCGATAGACGTCAGGATTCAGTTTATAACGGTCTTCTGGCAATTGATAATATTATAGATGATAGCATTGTAGTTATCCATGATGGCGTACGTCCGTTTATTCGCTCTGAACAGTTAACAGAATGTATAACATGTGCAACTGATTATGACGCTTGCATATTCGGCATACCTGCATATGATACTCTAAAAAGAGTTAACAACTCAGGATTTATTGAGAATACAATTGAAAGAAATACAATATGGCTTGCACAGACACCTCAGGCTTTTAAATATAACTTGATAAGAAGAGCACATGAAAATGCCATACGTACCGGGATTAATGGTACAGACGATGCCATGTTAGTAGAACAACTTGGAATAAAGGTAAAGGTTGTCACGGGCAGCAGGTGCAACGTTAAAATTACAACCAAAGAAGATTTATTACTCGCAAGAGCAATGGTTAAAAGCGGAGCTTAAAATCCCCTAACAGCATATTTTCCAAATTTAAACGCTTGTTAAGCTCATCTTTAATAATTATTCCAAAATCGTTCAGGCTGTCATTCGTCTGATTCAAATGATCGTCAACCTTGGCTTTCATAGTTATTTCTCATGCTGTATCGTCATACTCTGTTACCCAACATCCAAGCAGCCCTAAAATTAGAGCGGGAACCCCCACTGAGGCTAAGTGGCTGTTTCCGGAAGAAAGCCACGTCATGGGCTGTCCCATGACCGGAAGAATGCCTAAGGTATTTCCCCAGGAAATACTCCACTGAAGCAGGTGTATCACAAGTAGTCCCTGGATGACGAAACAAGGCACAATACCGGCCTGGCGTTTGGCATAATCTCCTGATAGAAACAAGGCTTTACTCCCTCGCTGCCTTTGTTTGAACAGGTTCCACCAGCTTGCCGGATAGACGGTTTGCCCTTTGAGAAACAGTATTCCGTTCCGCCATTCGGCAGTATTGCCGGTTGTCGGGCTGGTTAGAGATATTGAATCGTCTGAAACAGCAGTGACTTTCAGCAGGTTGTGTCCGAGCTGGATTTCATCGTTTTGTTCCAGAGGAAGACGCTTAAGGAACAAGGTATCCCGCTTATCTGTCCTGACATCAACTTTTTTACCCGGGGAAATGTTTGCGATTTGCCATACAGCGTCTTGATAACGCAACGCCAGGTGATGCCGATCCGCCGAGCGGATACCGGGTTGCTGGCCGAGTTCGCTTGCGCCAAGGGCGGGGATTTCGCTTGTGGCGGAAACACGCAGTGACGATAGTCGTGTGACGGACTGTGATCCGCTGACGGTTAGATATCCGATAAATGCGAAGAGCAGCAGGAGAGTGTAAGAAAGAGTTGTTTTTTTCATTAGTAAGCGTTTACGGGTTCAGAGTTCACTGACGAGTGACATGAAGCGGCTTTATTTTTAAAGTGTTAGCGAAAGAGCATCCTTTGCTCGGACATGCAAGGTGGATGGAACGTCATGTCCTACTGCAACAAATCCTCGATTTCTTTAAGGTCGTCAGACGCTTTTATTGCCTCCTTCAACATCTCCAGACGATCATTTTCTTTGATGCCCCGAATCACAGGTAAAAGCCGAAGCCCCTTTGTGCTGAACTTTATTGTCAAACCGAGTTCAATGGCTTCCAGTATTCCTTCTCGTCTGCCCTGCTGAATTCCCTGCTGAATTCCCTGCTGAATTCCTTGCTGGATACCTTTCTTGATTCCGATTCTTTCAACGCTTGTTACATACGGCATATTTTTTTCCTCCTCGTATTGTCGGATTTCTTCCCAAAATCCTTCCTCCATATCCTGTGGTAATTTCATAAGCCAGTCGATAAACCGAAAAAGATTTATCAGATCAATGCGGTTATAACCTCTTTCATAAAGCCGCCTGGCAAGATACAGTTTCCATCTCTTTCGTCCTTCATCATCATGTAGAGTCTCTTTTGTTTTTATATGCGCCATTACAACAACCGCAAACGGATTTTCGCTTTCTTTAAGTTCTTCAAATCTCTCCGCATAGTCAAGCAGTTTTACGATTGGAAACTTTATCACTACCTCGCAGTCCAATAATTCATACGAATAACTGTCTGGCTTCCAATTCGGCCTGTCATCGGCTAATACCGCAAGGCTTGCAACCGGCCTGTTATAGCGGTCAAATATCCGGTAATTATATATATACATTCTTTTGGCAAAACCGGATTCCATCTGCCCTTGAATTTCAATATGAATTAAAACCCATGCCTCATCTCCGTTAGTTCGCCAGAACTGCACCAGCTTGTCCGCAAACCTTTTCCCAAGTTCAGCATCTCTGACAACCTGCTGCAATTCCTTGTCAAGAAATGTATATCCCTTTTCCCAATCCAGTTTACGTGCAGCAAGCGGAAAGAAAAATTTCATAAAATCCTCAAGATATTCTTCAAGTATCTCTTTCCACGGACTATCATAATCGTCTGATTTTATCTTCATGTTTGATTAACCTCTTAAACAATTCATTATTAATCAATATTCAAAATCTTGAAAATTGTTACCAAAGTCTGTTTTTACAAAACCACTCAAGGATAAGATTTGCTTCCTTCAGCCCTCGTTCCCAGGCTCTGCCTGGGAATGCATACCTCAAGGCTCTGCCTTTTTTAGACCAGCGGCGTTACTGCCACCAATCCTTTTAATCCAATATAGTCACTGCCGCTGGAATATCTCCAATGCTCAGGTTTGTCAATATATCCTCGCTTAACAGGATTTTAGTGGATATAGTTTATGGTTCCTGTCAGCATTTTTTCATCCGGAATGAGCTTTGGATGAAAACCTTCCTGCCAAACCTGATAGATTTGATCATTTTTATGCTGTTTTTTATAAAATTTTAACTGATCCAGCAAAAATTTCGGTCAATTGGCTTTCAGGTAATTGACAATACACCTTGCGGTATATGATTTAATTTTTCTCATTTCACTGGATATATTTACAGATGTTGCAACAAGATGAAAATGAGTTTCCATTAAAACCCAGGCATGAATTTTAACTTTTTGCTGTTGTTGCATAAAATTCAACGAATCAATAACAATTCCGGCCAGTGCCGGCAGGGCAAACAGGGAAAGCCAGTTTATAACGCTGCTTGTTATGAAATATGTTTTGCCGCTCTCTATGATTTTATATCTGCTTCTTCCCATAAGAAGTTCGGGTTTTCGTATTATATTTTAGTGAGTTTTTTGTGCAAAGGCAGAGCCTTTGGGTATGCATTCCCAGGCAGAGCCTGGGAACGAGAAAAAACCCCCAGGAAAAACCTTTCCGTTATCAGCCTGCAACTGCTGTTTCGCATGCCTGCGTCTTCGCTAATACTCCGCTCTTTTCCAAAATGTAAATCGAATATCTAACCGTCAGCGAATCACAGCCCGTCAAAAGAACCCCTTCCTTGTTATTGGCGCTAAGCGTCAGCCCAGGCGGTATGCAACTTTTTCATCTTCTTGTGTTGCCTTGCCTCCCCCCATTATACCTATTATAAGAGGCTTTTTCATATTAAAGCCTTTTCTTTTTTTAAAATTTGAGTTCAAAATCCCCTAACAGCATATCTCCCAAATTTAAACGCTTGTTAAGCTCATCTTTAATTATTCCAAAATTCCTCAGACTGTTATTTGTCTGATTCAAATGATCGTCAACCTTGGCCATGATTGTATTTTTCAGCTTATTTTCAAGTTTTTCCGTTTCTTTGTGTATTACCTTTTCAAGACTATTTTTAAGAATGCTATCAAGGTCTGATGTGATATTAATTTTGTAATCATCAAACGTTCCGTTTATATCTGCCCTGGCGGAAAATTTTGATACATCTGATAATGCAGATACAATGGTATTTGCAATAGCGCCGGCTTGATCTTTGTTATTTGAAGATAGTTTTACTGATTGCAAATTTGCGATTATGTTTGCAGAAATATTATCACCTTTCAGGATTGCCGTCATTTCGAGATCAGCAGATGCTTTATTTATTTTTAAAGGTAATTTTGATTCATCAGACAGCGTTAAATTATCAACATCATATCCTTTTATAAGAGAATAAATGTTGTCTTTGGACTGTGCAGCTTTGATGTGGTCAAATATGCCATTAATTTTAACGGATTTTATGCCCTTCATATTATTACCTGAAAACTCAAATGTAAGAGGAACCCCCATAATATGCTGATCAGGAGTTATATTGTTAATCAAGCCTTTTATTATATCGCCTGATTTGAGTTGCAGTTCAGCTTTTGTCTGTCGTATGAGAAAATCAGGTAGCGGCTCATATTCCTTAAAGCGGATATTTACTCCTCTGCCCCTGATCGGTTTGACTACTTCTTTCCCTTTTTCTTTTTGTGCAGTCTTTTTTTCTAAGCAGGGCTGAATTTTATTATAACAGTATAATGCTTTTTCCATCCATTCTGATACGTTTTTCCCAAAGAGCAATTGAGTAAAATTTGAAAGATTTTGCGGTGATAAAGTATATTTTTGTTTCAGACGTTCCACATCTCTCATGGGCGCTTTTGATGCCAGGTCTATACGATTTTTAAAAGATGAAAACGATTTTTCAAATTCGTGACG
>Ga0255423_10005_pt1 | contig 41561 bp, 40 predicted proteins | sample ANMaggSeSYBR02H3_FD_182659 | JGI IMG/M metagenome (GOLD analysis project Ga0255423, IMG submission 182659) | Sediment cell enrichment communities from methane seep in Santa Monica Basin, California, United Staets - ANME aggregate JGI... | ecosystem: Environmental > Aquatic > Marine > Cold seeps >...
ACCAGTCTTCAGCTTCTTCAAATTCCCGGCGCTTCTGTGCAATTGTCCCGAGCTGATGATATGTGCTTGCGGCGCCATGTTCGTCTCCCAACCGCTCCTTAATCTTGAGTGATTTTTTGTACCAGTCTTCAGCTTCTTCAAATTCCCGGCGCTCCTGTGCAATTGTCCCAAGGTTATGCAATGCATTGGCTTTTACTGACTCATCGCCTGTTTCATTTGTCCATTTATTTAACTTATCCGCCCAGCTTTCAGCGGTGGTCAGATGATGGAGCTGATAGTCGAGTTCAAAATTCATCCTCCACCACTTAATGATATCACCTGCCTGCAAATCTTTTTCCTGAACTTTTTGCCTGAGGCTTTGTGCCCGGTTCAGGTCAGATAGTGACATGGCTGCTTCAAACATCGGCAAGTAGTACCTGCGCGCCAGTGTTTCCCGCGGGACTCCTTCATGCAAACCCGCAGTTAGTTGTTGTTCCAGAATTGCAAGTTGTTGTTTTGCTATTTTCGGAGTAAGTTTGCCGGCGCCCAAAACAGCCTTTTGATAAGACATGCGGTCTTTGTCTTCGTAGCCGTAAGCATCCGCCGGTTCTGTGATATGAAGCTTAAGAGGCATCCAGTCTGCGAGATGTTCGGCTTTCTGGAGTAATAAACGATAGTTAGAGGGAAGCTGAAAAAAAATAATGTGACAGTTAAGAGCGTCCCAGGATTCACGCTGTGCGTTCATGTCAGCCCAAAATCGTAGCGCTCCCTCATCTTTTTTTTGACCATCGTCAACAAGAAACAGAACGCCGGCGCCGGAATGCCATGCTCCTGTGATTTTGCGGGACGCATCCAGCAGACGCGTTGCCGCTCCCGGCACAGCAGTAAGAGAAAGCAGGGCGCTGGGACGTTTATCTAACTCAAACTTTAGAAGATCAATTAACTCATGCGCACGGGCAACGGTGTCCACCTCCACGACTGTCAACGCTGCTACTGACTGGCGCACTGCATTTTTAAGAAGCTCTAAATGTTCACTCGACGCTGTCAAGACAATCGTCCCAAATCCTTAAGGTTTTCTATTACAAGAGGATGTACGCCAAACCACCCTTCACCGTTATATTCCACAAGAGCGCATGATTTAAGCAGGAGTTGATTGACCGAATCCGACACAGGCCTAGGCTTTTCACCGTTTTGCTGCTTTCGACCGTAGTCTGCAAGGCGGTTATAAAGGTCGTCCACTGATTTTGGTCCATCCGGCAGAGGATCAAAGGGAAGTGAGATCTGCTGCCAGAAGTCTTTGCGGAGTTGATTGAGGCCATAGTTAATATGCTCTTGTTCCAGCGGTACCCGAGCATCAACCATTACAGCCGCGGTATGAAGTACATCAAAGGCATGACGCAACACACCGCCGGTCATTGTTACCAAACGGTCGAGGGCATTTTCCTTAATAAGGTTATCCTCTAACCGCTGCTTAATAATTCTTTTCACAGTATCAAAACCCGGCGCAGGTTGCCCTTCCGGATCAGTGACTTTGATCATTGGAAGCGCCACAACATCATCAAAGTGATATTTGAATGCATTTACGTCCGGCGAATGAAACAAAAATATAGGTATGGTATAGATAATATTGGCTGTAATACCTGTCAGCAGGTTCACATGGTTGACGTACATCTCGCGAGCCTGCATAAGCTCCAGTTTATCCAGATCTTCCACTATTATCAGCAGTTGCAGGTTTTTTTCCAAAAGCGGTTTTCTCACAGCTTCAATAACACTATTTGCCTGAACCAGAAGGTCTGACGGGCGTTTTCGCAACAAGGCAACTGTTGTTTCTTTGCTGTGGGCTTCCAGCTTAATCTGTGCACTTAACCGCGCAAATACCCCGAGCAACGGTCCAAGCAGGCCTGCGCCGGCGCCAACTTCTATATGGGAATCCCTGCTTTCTGTAGTGGTCCGGGTAGTCTCATTAAAATAATCGAGGACCGGTTTTAAGAGATCATCATCAACTTCAAGGTTATTGTTTTTTGCTGCATTCAGGACACGCTCGGCAATGATTAAAATCAAATCTTCAGCACAAATCGCTGTGGGACTCATCTGGTCATGCACAGAAAATGTTACTGGTAAAAATCGTTCTTTATGTTCCACAAGAAGTTTGTTCAATTCGGTCGATTTTCCACAGCCCCTGTGCCCATAGAATAAAATTCTGGCATCTTCCCTATTAAGCGCATCAATCAGACGTTTCCTGGTCCGTTGATGCGGATCGCGCGCCATATCGGTTTCCACAAAAAAAGACTCAAGTTCTTTGCCAACTAATGGCGCGGGCCGACAAACCCGACGAATTTCTTCTAAATCTTTTGCTTTGCCTGGTAGTTCCATTGAAAACACCTCGCTGGATTGCAAATTGCCCCAATTTGCTGCCTTGTAACCGTGAACCGTGAACCGCTACTTCCTCTCCTTTATATTGCCGTACACACTTATTTTAATTTCCAGACGTATTTTACTGTCGGTTTCCAGATAAATTGTATCGAAAAAACGGCTTTTTTCATTTTTCAGATTTGTTACAGTCAATAAGTATTCTGATTCTTTTGATGGTGTTGTGACTTTCTTTATTTTGTAGCTTATGTCTTTACCTTTTTGGGCCTTTACTCCAAGTATTTTAAAAGGATATTTTTTTTCAGGAATTATCTTAATTAATTGCTTTATATCTTCTCCAACATAACCCTTGAGAATTATACTTTTAGGTGTAATAGTTACAAATTTATCAACCTTGCCCTGGATAACAAAATTTAATTTTGGATGCTTTTCGTCATTAGTATGGATAACTATGTTTTTCTTGAGTTTTCTTCCACCATATCCATTTGAATTGACTTTAATATTGATTTTTCCCTCTCCGCCCGGAGGGATGAGTCTCGGGAAAGAGACCGCAGTACACCCTCAGCCGGTTTTGACTTTTACAATATTTAGAGGAGCGGTTCCTTTGTTTTGAATAATAAATTGATGGTCTATTTCATTACTTTCAACAACCGTGTCAAACTCATAATTATCTACAGGCAAATAGGCAGAAGGATATGTATTAACATTATCTTCGGCCATTATAGATGTATTAAAATTTAAAAAAAGAAAAAATAAGAGAAAAAAGAAAAACAGGTTTTTAATCTTCATTTTTAAAGCTCCTTTTTTATAAGGAACGTGGACGAATCAACTTCCCCAAGTAGGTGCACAGATTTGGGTCGAATTTGTTCGATCTCAGATCACAAAAGTTGAAGGAATAGCGAGCTATTTCAATATTTTTGTGATTTGAGACCGGACAAAGGCGGCCTGAAGCTGTGATGCATAGTTGAGGAAGTTATTTCGTCCACGTTCCTAAGGGATTACATCATAAAAAATGGGTCCATATCAACAACAACTTTAACTTTTTGCCTGTAAAATTTTGATGAGTTCCTGAACATCATTAGATGAATTAAGCTGTGAAGTTCTTTTACACTCAGACTTTTTAAAAGAATTTGCCATCTATACTGTTTTGCTATTCTGGGTAGAGGCGCTTCAATAGGTCCTAATACTTCTATTGATTTTATAAAAGATTTATTATTTCTTTTCAAGGTATTGCAGAGATTTCCCACTGCAAGAGCATGCTGCCTTGTTTTTTTCTTGTCGTTTCCTGAAATTTTGATCTGCACCATCCTTGAGAACGGTGGATATCTCAGGCTCTTTCTAAAGTGTATTTCTTTATTGTAAAATGCTTTAAAGTCCTGGGTTTTTGCAGATAGTATACTGAAATGTTCGGGATTGAAAGTTTGCAATATCACCCTGCCGGATACATTCCCCCTGCCGGCTCTTCCAGACACCTGTGCGAGAAGCTGAAACGTTCGTTCTCCTGCACGAAAGTCAGGCAGGCTTAAAGAAAGATCGGCACAAATTATGCCGACCAGGGTAATATTCGGAAAGTCATGGCCCTTTGCTATCATCTGGGTTCCGACAAGTATATCTATTGTATTATTCTTCAGGCCTTTAAGCAGTTTTAAAACAGAACCCTTGCGTGTGGTGGTATCACGATCCATCCTAGCTGTTTTTGCATCAGGAAAAAGCGACTTGACTGTAAGCTCAATTTTTTCCGTACCAAGTCCTAACAGCTTTATACCGGCGGATCCACAGGTTGGACAATTTGAAGTGGCTGCTAATGTAAAACCACAGTAATGGCACTTGTATGCATTAGCTCCCTTGTGAAAAGTAAGAGAGATATCGCAATTTTTGCACCTGATAGCCTTGCCGCATGATGCACAAACAGGAAAACTTGCAAAGCCCCGCCTGTTCAGGAATAGCAAAATCTGTTCTCCACGCTCCAGGGTTTCTTTCATAGCCTCATAAAGCTCGGATGAAATAAACTTTTTAACTCCTCTATAATCTCTGATCTTGCGCAGATCGATTATGGTGACCTCGGGGAGAGATCTTTTTTCAATGCGTTTTTTCAGAGTCAGTTCAGTAAATTTATTTATCGTAACATTATAGTATGACTGAATCGAAGGTGTGGCAGATCCTAACAATGCAACACCATTATTTAGCTTTGCCCTGACAACAGCGAGATCCCTTGCATTATAACAAAGGCCCCCTTCCTGCTTGTAAGAAATATCGTGTTCCTCATCTACGATAATGACTCCAACATTATCGAAAGGTGCAAAAATAGCCGACCTTGCACCTATAGCTATGGTTGCTTCTCCTGAGGCTATGCGCCTCCACTGGTCATAACGTTCACCTGCTGAAAGCCCGCTGTGAAGAAGAGCAACGCACTCTCCGAAGCGGGCTCTGAACCGCCTTTCCATCTGTGATATAAGAGCAATTTCAGGAACAAGCACCAGAACTTTGCAGTTTTTCTTTATAGCTTCTGCTGCAATCCGCATATAAACTTCTGTTTTTCCGCTTCCAGTAACTCCTGCCAAAAGAAAGGTTGAAAATCCTTTATTAAGGGAGGTTACAACTTTTGAAATGGCTTGTTCCTGTTCTTTTGTTAGTATGTGGGCGCTATCAGTCTCAATAGATTCGCCGAATGGATCACGATAAACTCTTTTTTTAATGGTAGAAATATAACCTTTGTTTTCCAAAGATTTAATTAATCCGAGAGCGGATGGTACCAGCTCTTTTAATTTTTTTACAGAAAGTTCACCCTCTTCTTTTAATGCATCTATTATTTTCATTTTTGGAGTTGAAAGTTCCTTAATTGCGATTTCCGAGCTGGTTAACAATACATAACGTTCCAACTTCGGTCTTGTTCTTCCTCCTTTTAGCTCACGCTTGCTGATAATCAATCCCAGGTTTTCCATGGTTTGAATTAAGGAGTTTGGAATGTTTTTGTTTATAATTTTACAAAGATTTTTTTGTCGGCAGGATTCAGATTCAAGAGAACTTAAGATTTCCCTTTGTATGGGCGGAACAGAATTATCTTTAAGAACATTTTTACCATCTTCTGTAATTGATATTACGGCATATTCATAAAGATTTAATCCGCTCGGGAGAGCGCTTTTTATAACTTCTCCGATTGGATATATATAGTATTCTGAAATCCACCTGAAAAATGGTACTATTGATGAAGGAAAAAGAGGCTTTTCATCAAGAATATCCAGAATTGACTTTATTTCAATCTCGCTCCGAGTTGTTTTTTTACATGAGCCCAGTATATATCCTGTCACCTTGCGCCTACCGAAAGGAACAAGGGCTCTTTTACCTACGGATATAAAGTTGAAAAAATTTTCCGGAACCAGATAGGTAAAGGTATTATATACTGGAAGAGCTATGGCTATATCTATATATTTTGAATAAGTTGTCATTAATTATCAATAAGTTATTACAAGGCAAAGTAACTTCTCAATAAATCAGGGCAAATTACATGATACAAGACTCGCTCACTAAGATACTCAAACAGTCAGCTATTTTACATTTCATCACCAGCGGACTCGTCTTTTTTATTTTTATCCGAACTTTTTGAGAAGTTACAAGGCAAAAACAAGTTGCAATATGTAAAATACCTGTTAAAATTTAATTAATTCAAAACTACTGGTTCGGTGCATAAGTTAATACGACAGGAGGCCCAAATGTATAATCAGATGTATAAAATGCTAAAAATACCCGTAATAATTTTTTTAATTTCAGGTCTGATGCTTACCCCTTTTGGTTCATCGGCACTTGCGCAGGATCAGAGTTTGTTTGAGGAAAACAGTGCCGAACAAATGTTTGTTGACTTTTTATTTTTAAGGCCCCTTGGTATTGCTGTAACAGCCGTGGGTACCGTCATGTTCATTGCCTCTCTTCCCTTTTCAGCCTCGGGCGGAAATGTTAAAGAGGCATTCTCGGAAATGATGGCAAAGCCCGCTAAATTTACATTTGCAAGACCATTGGGAGATTTAAGTGGTTATTAGGGCTCGGTAATTGACGAGTTCGTAAAAAGTCAATTTTGTTTGCTTTGCCTGGGACGGGTGCCTGAAAAGTTTATTTAACAACTCTGAGTCTGTGTGTTTTCTGCAGTTTTGACCATAGATTATTCATCATATCCGTGTATTCACTGTCATCCGCTTCTGTATCGGTTTTTCCTCTAACATACTTATTGAAAATATTTTTAAGTATTTCAACTCTTTCTTTATTCATATTGGCAATTTCAACTCTTTCTTTCAGTGGCAACTCAGAGATGATCTCCTCAATTATTTCATCTACAGGGGACAACTCACTGTTTATATCTTTTAAATCAGGTTTATCCGACATTAAATATTTCCTGTTACAAAAAAAGCCGGGGATGCCCCCGGCTTTAATTAGTAAATTTGTCGTGGTCGGGGCGAGAGGATTTGAACCTCCGACTTCCTGCTCCCAAAGCAGGCGCGCTACCAGGCTGCGCCACGCCCCGATTTATGCGGTCTATCTATCACGATTTTGTTGTTCGTGCAAGCACAATAAATTAGGCGTTGAGCACTAATTATAATTGTCGCTCATATTGCGCAGAACGTAAGCCAGTATCCCTCCATGCCTGTAGTAACTGAGTTCTATTGGAGAGTCAATTCTTGCAATGACCTGGAATTCAGTTTTTTTGCCGTCTTTTCCTTGAGCGAAAACACTGAGTTCCTTCAACGGCTCAAATTTATTTTCTATTCCAGCTACTTCATAAATCTCTGTTCCATCCAGGCCCAGGGATTTATGGTTTTCGCCCTGTTTGAACTGGAGCGGCAATATTCCCATGCATATCAAATTGCTTCTGTGTATGCGTTCAAAACTTTCAGCAATTACTGCCTTAATACCCATGAGATATGTTCCCTTGGCGGCCCAGTCACGTGAACTGCCGGTGCCGTAATTCTTACCTGCAATTACAAGCAATGGCGTAGCTTCTTTTTGGTATTGCATTGCCGCTTCATATATTGTCATTTTTTGACCATCTGGTAAAAAAACCGTCCAGCCGCCGTCAATGCCGGGTACAAGCTTATTTTTTAAGCGGATGTTCCCAAATGTTCCTCTCAGCATTACTTCATGATTCCCGCGGCGTGAACCAAACGAATTAAATTCAGAAGGAGTTAAACCCTGGTCGATAAGATATGCCCCTGCCGGGCTGTCAACCGGAATTGCCCCTGCCGGCGATATGTGATCGGTTGTTATACTGTCGCCTAACAATGCCAGAATCCTGGCTCCTTTTATATCCTGAAGTTCGGGAATTGTTTTGTTTATGTCTTTTAAAAAAGGGGGTTCTTTGATGTATGTGGATTTTGGGTCCCAATTAAAGAGCATTCCTTCAGGAACAGGGAGAGTTTTCCATTGATTTGATCCTTCAAACGCATTTTCATAAGCTTTTTTATACATTTCAGGGCGTACAACTCTTTTCACGGTGTTTTTAATTTCTTCTGTGGATGGCCAGATTTCACGAAGATATACAGGCTTGTCGTTGTTATCTAATCCGATTGGTTCTTTATCAAAATCAATATTTATCTTTCCGGAAATTGCAAAAGCAATGACTAATGCGGGTGAAGCAAGAAAATTTGCTCTGGTAAGAGGAGAAATTCTTCCTTCAAAATTGCGGTTGCCGCTGACAACAGATGCTGCCACAAGGTCATGGTTTTTTACTGCATCAGCTACCGCCTTTGGCAGAGGGCCGCTGTTTCCAATACAGGTAGCACATCCATATGCCACAAGATGGAACTTTAAAGCCTCAAGATACGGCATAAGCTCTGCTGCTTTCAGATAATTGATTGCGGCTTTTGATCCTGGAGCAAAGCTGGTTTTGACCCATGGTTTTACAGAAAGCCCTCGTTCAACAGCTTTTTTGGCCAGCAGTCCGGCGCCGATCAGGACATTTGGATTTGATGTATTGGTACAGCTTGTGATTGATGCAATTACAACTGATCCGTGGTTGAGATTAAAAGATGATCCGTCAGTTGAAGATGTCTCCTTAAAGTCATTTAAAAAAGTTTTTTTAATTTTAGAGAGAGGAATCCTTTCTTGTGGACGTCTTGGGCCTGCCATGCTCGGCTCTATGTCGCTCATGTCAAGATGGATTGTGTCGTTAAAAAGCGGATTTTCCGTTGTTTTTGTTCTGAAAAGCCCCTGTTCTTTACAATAGCTTTCTATCAGGGCAATAACTTTTTCAGAGCGACCGGTTAAGCGAAGGTACTTTATTGTTTCATCATCCACAGGGAAAAAACCCATTGTTGCACCGTATTCAGGAGCCATATTTGCTATAGTAGCACGATCTTCCAAGCTTAAGGCATTAACGCCGGGTCCAAAAAATTCGACAAATTTTCCAACCACTCCTTTTTTTCGCAGCAACTCAGTTATAGTCAGCACCAGATCCGTGGCTGTTGTCCCTTCAGGTAGTTCGCCGGTTAATTGAAAACCTGTCACTTGTGGCGTAAGCAGGTAATATGGACTGCCCAGCATAACGGCTTCTGCCTCTATACCTCCGACACCCCAGCCGACTACACCGAGTCCATTGATCATAGTTGTATGTGAATCAAGGCCGACAAGGGTGTCAGGGAAAACCATCCTCTGACCGTCATTATTTTTGACAAATATAACTCTTGCAAGATATTCTAGGTTTACCTGGTGTATTATACCCGTGGCTGGAGGTATGACGCTTAAATTTTCAAAATTTTTCTGACCCCATCGCAAAAAGGTGTATCGCTCAAAATTGCGCTCGAATTCTTTTTCAACATTATATTCAAAAGATTCCCTAGATCCAAAAGAATCAACCTGAACCGAATGGTCTATGACTAGCTCAACAGGAATATGAGGATTTATCTTTATTGGATTTATCTGCAAACGTTTTGCAGCTTCGCGCATACCGGCCATGTCCACCAGGGAGGGGACTCCGGTAAAATCCTGCAGCAGTATGCGGGCAGGCATAAAAGGCACTTCATGATACACCGGGACATCAGCTTTCCATCCAGCCATATTTTCTATATCAATTGTTGTTATAATATTGCCGTCTTCATTTCTAACAAGGTTTTCAAGCAGGATTTTTATGCTAAAAGGCAGGCGGTCAATTCCAGTAAAACCGGAATCCGCCAGCTTGCTGAGGCTGAAATATCCAACAGGCCCTTCAGCGGTATTTAAAGTTGATCTTGCTCCAAAACTGTTTTTAAAATTAGCCATATAACCTCCGAACTCTGCTATAGACTTTCAGATAATTAATTTCACTGTGTTATCAGTCGTCGACGTATAACTAATACGCCTTTCTCCTTCTGGCCTTATGAAATTAATTATCTGAAAGTCTATACATTGTCTCTAAACTATTTTTTCTTTATTTGCAGTTGTCTTAACAAACTTTCCTGTTCCAGGGTCAATTCAACTGTTTTACTCTTCTTGCCGCCAGAAGATTTATCTTTCAAAGTTACATAATGACAACTACGAAAAGGTTCATACAAATTCTTCGAGTTAAGGTAATCAACGCCATCAATCTTTTTTCTTCTTTCAGCAAGGTCTTTGTTAAGAAAATAGGCCGGCACGCAGATACTATAAACAGCTCGAACATGCTCATCAAGGTTTACATAAAATGACCTGATCTTTAAGAAGGACTTAATATGTTTGAAAGCGTCTTCTATTTTGGCCTTATCTCTATATGCTTTTATGATCTTTTCTCCAGAAAAAAGAAAATGGGTATCTGATGATTCTATATGATTTGAAATAAAGACACAGATACCATCTAAAATTTCGTTATCGGCAATATTTTCATTTCGACATTTTCTCTCATCCCTAAATAATACAGGGTTGAAGCCAAGGATATATCTTTGTTTTCCTGTTAAACCAAGGTCTTTAAAATAGAGAGATTCATCATAACAAGTAAATTCCTGTTTTGATAGACGCTCTTTGAAGTTATCGAAAGAAATACCGGTAAAAACAGACAGGTCTATTCCCTCTATATCGGGTATCTGATCTTTATCCAGTACTGATATATATTTAAGGCCATTTTCAGCAATATATTCCAGATTATCGTCAGAAACAATTCCACGATCAAATACAAGGGTTATGTTCTTTAATCTAAACCGTTCTTTGCAGGCATCAACATTGCCAACAAGTGTCTTGACGTCAGCAGCAGTATCGCCAGGATATACATCCCATTTAAAAGGATAACCCTTATTATTGACCAATATTCCCAGCAAAACCTGTTTATTATGCGGCTTGCTGTCCTTGCTCTTTTCATAACTTGAAAGCTTGCATTTCATGCCGGCAAAATATGAGGAAAAAAAATTATAGTTTACAAAGTCATAGCTTGAGTTGTCCTTTCTGCAGGTTATTTGAAAAAGATGGTTCTCTAAAGATTTCCTGCTATGTTCGATCTTATCCAGTTCGTAGTAAATCTTGTCATTATTGAGGTTCTTAAGAGAACAACCGACAACCTCGGATAAAGCAGTTTTTTTTGCCCACTGAGGAATGCTGTAATGAGAGCAGGGGGAAACACATTTATTTATAGTTAGTATCTTTGCAATCAGAGGTGTTGACAGCTCACTATTAGTGTTATGATTACCAAATGCCTTGGAAAATTTCCACATATCCCAAAGGGCATTGGCAACGGCGAGATCGAGATAAGGCTTGCTTTCCTGGACTACAATATTGTTCATGACAGTTATAACTTGATCCGGGTCAGAGAAAGCTTTACATATGAGACTAATCCGATCACGTTGAACATCAGTGAGCTTTCCGATAGGCCAGATTACACGTTTTTTAACCTTTTTGCCTTCTCTGTAGGACTCGGCAATAAAGTAAAATTTATAGACCTTGCCTTTGTACTTAGAAGTTTTATAGCTCAGATGCATTATGTGGTCTCTCAATAATTTATGGACTACATAATATATTACCGGTGTCTTAGTGTCAAGCCTATTTATACCTGAGTTGAGCGATTTTTTCCGGAGAAATGTGCCAAGATCTTGATGCAGTCCCCCTAATTGTCCTTAATAATATTGCCGGTAGAGCTTTCTATTTGTAACCTGATATTACCTTTGGTTGTGTCAAGAAACTGTATAGCTGGATACCTTGATTTTACTTGATTAAATTCTTTGGAAGGATGGCCATAGGGATTATTTTTGCCCACTGATACCACAACCCAATCAGGATTCACTTTTGAAATGAGTTCATAAGCGGACCATCTGTTTTCGCCCGTAAAAAGTTCTCCTCCGTGATGAGGATACCTAAAAACATCTGCTTTGAGTGCGGTCTGATCAACACGAGGCCAAACGTCTCCACCAGCATCACCACCGAGAAGCAAGCCGAAATCTCCAACTTCAAAGCGTAGCACTGAAGAACCAAAATTTCGGTCATCAGGATGCGTTATAACTATTGCATGGGTAGGCCATAATATAGAAATTTTTCCATTTATTATTTCAATCGTATCCTTTGAATCGTTACATGCAGGTTTTAACTTAATTGTTCTATCTCCACATGCTTCATCAAGTGTTCGCCTAAATCTTTTTGCAATGTCAGTGGTTGCATATTGAAGATTTATGTAAACATTGGCGGCTTTCTGACGTTGATCTTTAATCCAGTTAATAACGGTCGGCATCCCGCCGATATGATCTTTATCCCAATGTGTAATGAAAATCGCTTCAAGTTCGGCATGTTGCTTCAGTACGGATAAAACTGGATCGGCAATTCTCGCATCAACTAAAACAGAATGCATATTTGACAATTTGTGTATAATTGTAGCGTCACCTTGGCCTACATCGACAAATATGACCTCATAATCATGTTGTGCTTTATTCATCTACTGCCTTTTTCATTTCCATTTCAGATATAAGAAACAAGCCTTTATCAATTTCATCTTGAGTCTTGTATGCATTCTTATAAAGATGAAACCCAACGATGTATTCTTCAGGCGATTGTTTTAATCTTTTAGCGCTATCCGTAGTAAGTTCTACCCAGCCCACGGCTCCCTTCTCCAGAAGCCATCCAGGCATGGCAGGAATTATTTTCAGCCAGATCCCATCTTCGGCAGATTCAATATCTTCAGAATCGTCCATCAAACCATCAATAACGAGTCTTATTAACTTATTTTTAAAGCACAGCTCTAATGTCTCGCAGGTGGTTTCCCACTCCGGCACTTCGTAATTGATGCGAATGAGATTGTTAGTTGGTTCGGCAAAAGTTTTTCTTTGGCAGATGCCTTCCAGTAAAGGGCGCTGCTCTTCGCCAAACCAGGCTTCGATACAACGTCTTTCGCCCTCATTAATTTCATACATCTGGTAGATAATATCATCAATTTTTTTTACAATGGTTTTTATCTTTAAATTGTCATGGGGCTCATGCAACTTTGAACTCATATTTCTTTTTGTAGTTACGAGGTCTTTTGCAATAGATGCTAACAATTGAATGTTTTCTATATTCCAGTTTGCAGGCAGTGCAAACTTCCTGTAATTCTTGGTGGGAATAGTCTGAACACGCTGACGTTCATGAAACCATAGGCTGGCGAGTGGGTGGTTTAAGATCAACCATAACGCATAAATATCATTTTTCTTATCAACCTTATCAGCACTTTTGGAAAATGTTGTATGATAGCTTGCTGAGGGCGCCACAACCTTTCGGGAATTATCTGGCATGTCGATAAGAGCGACAGAACTCCATTTATACTTCCATGGAGCGTTTCGGTTTGCTCGAAGCATGACCATGGGTTCGTTTTGCTCAAGATGCTTTCGCAAATCTTCCCTTTTTCTTCCTTCCCTGAGATTTTCATCTATCAGTTCCAACCATCCTCTACTACCATCACTGAAATCCGAATAGGGATCAGTGCCTTGAGCATTGCCACTCCATGGGTAGGCCTCCTGAAATTTTTGTTTACTTTCCTTATCTTTGAGAATTTGAAGTCCATTCTTCACATCGTAATAATCAGAAATATAATTTGAACTCATTTCCATTTTCGATAAAATATCATCAAAAATTGTTGGAACAAGGTGTTCGGGTGGATTGGTAACATCAATATGGATAGTCCCATGCAATTTCGCCTCCCTTCCTACGGATGGAACATCAGAAAGGGAGCGAATATAGAACATCTTAGACAACGGAGCGGTCTTGCGTAAGACCCACGCCATGGCAGGACGATTCACATTATCAAACCATCCCACCGGTATATCCCACTGTTCTAGGATTTGGCATTTCTTTAAAATCTTATGCCTGGTTGTTTTTACTAACTGCTGATCTAATACTGTTTCAGTAAGGATTATACCTATCAAACCACCCTCAGGAAGAATATCCAAACAATGATTTAGAACCAAAGCCGAGCGATCAAGCTGGTTTCGGGTCCTTGGTTTGTCTGTGTTTGACGCGCCCCCGCTTTTCCCCCCAAAGGGCGGATTTGCTACGATGATGGTTGGTGTTACTTTAATTTCCTTTGTCCATCTACGTCCAAAGCTTTCTTTTTCTGCGTCCAGATGAGTCACTTTCCAATTATTCTTATGAGGTGGATGAAACAGCCTCAAGGTCATACGCGTTATTTCGGCTGCAAATTGATCTCTGTCATTGCCAAATATGGAGCCGACAAGTTTTTGATGCCGTTCATTTTGAGGGATACTGAGATAAGCAGCATTCGCAAGTCGTTCGTAGCCTGCGGTTAAAAGGCTCCCCGATCCACAGGTTGGATCTGCCACAATGCGGTTATTTGGAGGAAGCTCTTCTATAGGCTTACGTCTCAAAAGTGTTTTCGCCAATATTGATGGCGTGTAGTGAATTCCCCATTGATCGCGAAGCTCTTTTGTAACGAAAGCTGATGCGTAGAACTTACCAACCATATCCAGACTTACCTGCGAAAAATCAAAAGCAGAGTGTAATCGTTTAAGAATAGGGTCGAGCTTTCCGGCAATTTCACTGGATATATCAAAGTAGCCGGGTAAAGAGTTTTTAGCAAACGACAAGAATGTTATCGCGCCCGAAGACAAGGGCCAATTTTCTTTCAATCTGTCACGAAGAATTCGGGCGCCAAGTACTGAGATAGCAGCATTTATAACTCTTTGTTTATCTTTTTCAGTTATGGATGCTATAACTTCTCTGACTCCTTTCTCAAATCGATCAACAAGTTCTTTGTCAGCAATTTTAATTGCCTGTTTAATAAGATCAGGCGCAACATCAAACAACATGAGTTGTTCGGGAACCAACTTTGCTTTTTCCAAACGACGTGGCGTGAAAAATTGTTGCTTATCTCTAAGGTATTCTTCAAATCTGGAAAGGGGAATAATATTGCTTTTTGTTTTTTCTCTCTTAAATGTGGCCGCATCCTTACATAAGCCAACTGCTCTCACCCTGGGTTCAGCCATGCCACGAATCTTTGTATATTCTGCAAGCACTATTACTGGTGTAGCCAATGCACGAAATGGAGAAATTTCTGAATCAAATTGAATTTTGTCGGCATTTTCGGTGCCTTTTACAGATATAACTGCTGTATCCGCATCTTGACGCAAGGAGCTTGAATAGGCCACCATGTCTGCATTGTGGGATTTTCCTCCCTCCCTGACAAAGCGTATATCACGGAGAAGCGTCTTTTCTTTTTCAGAGTATCCCACCTGTTGAAAAGCCGAGCTTATTGTGTTTCGGATGGAATCATCCAACTTTTCATGCCCAGTTTTATGTTCTGATAACTCTTGCATGGGATGTGCCTCTCTTTTTGAAATGCCTGGTTTAATATATCTTGCGCATGTGATTGAGACATGATTATCACAACCCGCTCAATTCAGCCGAATCAGAATAGGGGATAATTGCCCCTGCGCCCCTTCTCCGCCAGATTATTTCTCTGTGCGCAGCATCATACACCATTTGTTCTTCAGGGAAAGTCATCGCAATTTTTTTGATAACTCTTTTTTCTTCTTGAGTCATAGCTTTTACCATTAATTCATCGGCGTTTTTTATTTCATCAATCAAATCCCGGTAGTTATTAAGCTGCGGGCCATATGGAAGAGCAGCATAGGTTGAGCCGGTCATGCTTTCCCCCAAATCCCTGAAAGCAACCATATCCGCATACCATAAGTACTTGGCAGCAAAGAGCATTTTGTCTCTTTTTTTCAAAATTCTTTTTCCAAGTACAGACTCAAATTGCCTAAAAACCAGCTTTATCCTTGGAATTGAAAATGTTCGGTTACCGGTATAATTATCACCGGGCATCTGTCTCCGCAATGCTAAACGAAGGGCTCTGTCCATGGCTTTGGTCTGGATAAGCCCTCCCTCCCATCTCTTTATACTGGCAATACCAACATTCATACGTTTTGCAAGGGCCTCCTGGCTTAATTTCAGTTTCTTTCTGCTTTCACGTATTTCCTTACCTGTTAACAGATTAACCTTCTGGCGATAGGCATCTGAAATCGCTTTCTGGGTTGTAGCTGTTTGGTCAATGTCGCCTGCTTCTATACCGCAAACCGGGCATACGTGATGTTCAACCTGAAAATTGATATCCACACCGCGAAAATTCATGGCTTTATCTATCTTTTCACTCGACATTATTCCATGCCCCTTTGGGCAGGTTATTTCTTTTTTTCCCATAGTATTAGTCTCCTTTGTCGTTCTGGTCCTTATGCAAAGATACGAGCCACATTCGCTTTTCTTTGATCGCATACTTTAAATAGGTCTTGCAACCCAATCGCTTGCTTGCCCATTTAAAGGAGAAGAGTTCGGATTCCAAAATATTGGACTCGTAAGAACGCTGTGGAGGATGTTGCCCGACATAATCGTCAGGCGTTATTTCTTTCAATATGTCAGAGAGGATATTCAAAACATCTTTAACAAGGTAAGCCTAATTCGAGAGCATCAGCAGCAACACTCACCGGATTTACAATAGAAATGCGGTTTTTTAATGCTGCATTTTTTGCCTGTTTTATCTTGCTGTTAAGTTCCTTATATGATGGTCTTTTATAAATCATAGTATCAATTGATACTTTTTTTCAAGAAAAATTTTTATAAAAGGTGTAAAATCAGCAAACTTGTTTTAAGTTTTTGAATTATGGCGCGTCTGTAAAATCAATCTCCGGTTCAACAAAACGGTAAGGGCATCCGCTAACATCTCACCATTCACTTAACGCAGTTGCATGATAGCCCTTTCATCCCTAAACCAAGTGCCTTCCATATTTCAGGCTGTTCCTTACACAGAGAAATATCAATATCACTTTTATGCTTTTTTATTGCATCTATGATTGTTCCGAACATCTTTACCCTAAGGTTTTTAGGGTATCGGAGCTTTTTTCCTTCTCTAACCAGGCTTTTGTTGACTTTCAATAAAGCAGACTCGGGAAAGCGGGCGCTGATATGGTGAGCAAGTCCGTTGGATGGTCGGTATTCACCTATGGTTATTCTTGCAGGCTGCACATACTCAAATATCTTATCAATAAGCGCTATATAGTCCCTTTCCCAGGTAGAATAGAATATAACAGGATCTATCCTCAAACGTATTTCGTAACCTGCTTTCTGCGCTTTAGCCGCAGCAATTAATCGAGAATCAGGAGAAGCGGTTCTATGCTCTAACTGCTGAAAAACCGTATCGGTATTTACACTAAAAGAAATAATGGATTGACCGCCATGATCAAGAGAAAGAATATCGTCCACGCAGTCACTTTTGGTTAGAAATAGCAATCGTGTTCTCGGGGCGTGTTCGGGCATGAATGGAATAATCTGTTTTGCAAAACCTGTTATGTGGTCAACTGCCAATGGATCACCGAGCTCACCAAGATTCAGGACTCTCAGGGATTTAGGTGTTTTTGACTTGTCAAATTTGATAATTTCATCATACATCTTTTCATAATTTATAAAGTGAGTGGAAACAGGCTGTGTTCGAAAGGTCAAATAAAGATAACAGTACTCGCACCAGAAGTTACAATTGTTATAAGCTGTTAATTTATAAAATTTCGCACACCGCCCGATTGGATGCTTAAACTGTTCAATAAAAGGGCTTGTTCTTTCACGTAACAAAAGAACACCTCTCTCCGCTCTTACCTTTTCTATGCCTTTTTCTCCATTAATCCCCGGCGCTTTGTCCAGCCAGATCAAAGGCAACCCGGCGCTGCTGGCTATTTGTTTAACCCTTAATTTGTTGTCTATACTCTTGATCGCCCACAATTCTTTCACCAGAGGTTCCTGTGTTTCTTTCGGACAATATGCCAGATTTTCTTCGTGAACTGAATTGTCATATTCCATTTCCTGCACCGGATTCTCCTTTTGTATCAGCATTATAAATATTTCCTGTGCTTATTGAAAATGTCGGTTACAATTTTTTTGCCTGTTTCATTGTGTGAAGCAAAAAACAAAAAAAATAAATGCCCACCCTTACTGTTTCTCATGAGCATAGGTTCCGGAACAAATTTGAATCCTGCAACTTTTTGTAATCTTTCCTTTTTGAACCATTCCCCAAGCTTCATATTGCTATTAACAATCTTGATTCGGTAGGTATCTCCAAAGAGGTCCATCTGTTTATCTTCTTCATACAAGATCTCCCGCCATTCATCGGTTCCACAAAATCTGTTCATTCGTTCTATTTGGTCTGGATCTGCCTTTAACCAATCCTTATGTAACACGTTTCGATTCATATCCATAAGGGGAAAGTTCAAAAAGATCTCAGTTGTTTTTAGTTTGGCCGCTGTCATTATCGTTTCCCAGTGAAGATGCAACCCATATGGATCCAGAATGCACAGAGCTCTTTTTTTGCTTTCATATTGAAGCATGGGTAATATTTTCTTCACCAATACTTCATTACAATCTTCCTGATATATGTTTATGTTCGTCCTATCACCAGTCAGCCTATTAAGAGTTTCCGCCTTTTCTTTATCAATATCAATGTAATGATATGCTGTAAAAGGGTTGTCAATCTCAAGGGCGTTCAATGGGGATCCCGGGATAAACTCTCCAGTTCGTCTTGAAATGTGAACTCCAGGTCCAGCAAAGGCATCAATATAGACATATCCTTTGCACCACTCCTGACTTTTCATTATCTTTGTAAAGGCATTAGCGTATTCTTTGATAATGTCCAACTTGATCTCAGACCAGATGCCTATCTCATCCAATTTCATTTCTGCTCCTCCAATAATCCGATATGCTTCAGTATCTTTATAAATTGATCAAGCAATGCATAGCCTGGTTCATTTGTAAAAAAGGTTGTGTTGGTAATCATCTGGCAGTTTCCTCCATAAATGCACGGAAATCCTCCATGAAAGTAGACCGAACCATTTCTCGTGAAAGATAGGTAATATCTATTATCATTTCTTTTACCTTAATTGGCGTAATTATGACGCATTAATAATGCAATTGGCGCAATTATGACGCAATTATTAAGATTCAATACATAATATGCACCGGCTCCCTTACTTCCGGAACTTAGTAATTGTCTTTTTCTAAAAGGAAAATAAGGTCGCGGCTAGCTGTTTCTCTGGATACTTTGAATAATTCTTGAATGTTTTTATTTGTAATCCTGATATTTTCCTTAACATACATCACAGCTTTAATCTGCCTGTCATTCAACCCGCGTTTCTTCAGATTTTCTTCATTCCATTTATCTTTATAAAAAGTAACCGTCATCACGCCGTTTTCTTCGACAAAATCCGGTTCCGGCAAGCCATGTTCTATGCAGTTTTCTACAATTTTTATGGTCCCATGCCCCCAGGATTCAATAAATCCGGCATAATAGGAAATTTTAGCAAGGAGTGTGTTTCTTGGTTTGCAAACGCGAAAACGGCTTTAAGGCAGTCATTTCGCCAGCTTTGTTTATATTCAACAGTTTGAGATTCTTTATTCGTCATATATTATTCCCCTGATAGATATAATGAGAGTATGACTTCACGTTTACCGAATATTGCCGGGTTCTGCTCGGCATAATGGCTTTCCAGCAGCCTTTCGGGTATATGAGTTTGTAGCACTGCCAGCACTTTGAAAGGATTTATCAGTTCATTAACATTCTGGCTCCATGAATAATTCTTAGAATAAAAACTGCATCCCCTATGACACGGTATATGATTCGATACTTTTTATAAACTAATAAAAATGTTTTTAATTGTAAACCCGTTTTAAATAGAGAGGTTGACATTTAATTCCTCTCTGTATAGAGTAATTTTTATTAGCCCTTTTAAATAATTCTGACAGGATAACGGGACGAGTTCTGATGCTTTAATCCTAAATATCCTGTTAATCCTGTCAAAAAAGTCTTTTTTAACGTTCTAAATAGTTACGGAAAAACCATGTTCGATAAAACATTAATCAGCATAACTGAAAAGATTATTAAAGATCCAACCTACTCTATTTCTTATGAAGATGCCTGCAAGTTTGCTGATTCTCGGGATAATGCAGTTGATTTGATAATGTGTGCTAATAAAATCAGAGATAAGTACAAAAAGAATAATATCTTCACCTGTTCCATTATTAATGCCAAGTCTGGTCGCTGTTCAGAGGATTGTGCTTTTTGTGCACAGTCAGCTCACCATAAAACCGGAATTGAAACTTATCCATTATTAGACAAAGAAAAAATACTAAATAATTCCATATACATGAAAAAAGCAGGGGCAACAAAATATTCAATGGTAACAAGCGGTCATTCCCTTTCCGAAAGAGAGATTGATTCTGTTGGGCATGCAGCAGAAGAAATAAACAAGAAAACAGATCTTTCAGTTTGCGCATCATTGGGGCAGTTGACCGAACCCACAGCAATAAAGCTCAAAGAAAAGGGAATTACAACCTATCATCACAATCTGGAAACAGCCGGGAGCTATTTTGATCAAATATGTACAACTCATAAATATGATGAAGATATTCACACAGTCAAAATAGCAAAATCAGCAGGACTTAAAGTATGCAGTGGAGGAATTTTGGGGCTGGGCGAGACCTGGGCGCAACGTATGGAGTTGGCTTTTACCCTTAAGGAACTGGATGTGGATTCAATACCAATAAATTTTCTGAATCCAATCCCGGGCACAAGAATGGAAAACAGATCCTTGCTTCCACCAATGGAAGCACTCAAATCTATAGCTCTTTTCAGAATAATTAATCCTGATAAAGACATAACCATATGCGGCGGCAGGGAAAAAACTCTTGGCGATTTTCAGTCATGGATTTTTATAGCTGGTGCTAACGGGGTTATGATAGGTAATTATCTTACTACAAAGGGAAGAAGCGCTGAAATGGATATAGATATGATTAAACAAATGGGGCTTAATATTTGCTGAGATGTTACGATATTTGCATTGGAGTTTAAATTGAAAGCAATTGAAGGGCGGAACAAACAAATGGAGATAGATGATCGAAAATATGTATGGCATCCATTTACGCAGATGCAGGATTATGAGAAAGAAGAGCCTCTTATAATTGAGAGCGGAAATGGTTGTATTTTAACAGATATCTATGGAAATGAATATATTGATGGAGTTTCTTCTTTATGGACAAATGTTCACGGACACAGAAAAAAAGCACTGGATATCGCTGTTAAAAAGCAACTGGATAAAATAGCTCATTCAACTCTGCTGGGGCTTTCCAATGTTCCTGCTATCAGATATGCAAAAAAAATTGTCGAAATTGCTCCCAAAGGTTTAACAAGAGTATTTTACTCAGATAGCGGTTCTACTGCTGTTGAAATAGCACTTAAGATAGCATTCCAATATCAACAGCAGGCTGAAGATGGAAATCCGGAAAAGAAAAAATTCATATCCCTGCACAACTCATATCATGGAGATACCATAGGTTCCGTTAGCGTTGGAGGCATTGATCTTTTTCATTCAATGTATAAACATCTTCTTTTTGAATCAATAAAAGCCGAGTCTCCCTATTGTTATAGATGTGCGTTCGGAAAATCTTATCCTGGCTGCAATTTTGAATGCTTAAGCGGACTGGAAGAAATTATGAGTACTCATGCAAATGAAGTCACAGCAATGGTGATTGAGCCCCTGGTTCAGGGAGCTTCAGGGATGCTGCTTCAACCACCCGGTTATTTAAAAAAAGTCAGAGAACTCTGTGACCGATACAATATATTTATGATAGCAGATGAGGTTGCAGTGGGGTTTGGGAAGACAGGGAAGATGTTTGCCTGTGAGCACGAAGATGTCGCGCCGGACATTATGACCCTTGCCAAGGGTATTTCAGGAGGTTATCTGCCATTAGCAGCCACACTAACAACTGAGAAAATTTATAAGGGCTTTTTGGGGAAATATGAGGAGTTTAAAACATTTTTCCACGGCCACACATATACGGGAAACCCGCTGGCCTGCGCAGCAGCCTTAGCCAGCCTTAAAATTTTTGAGGAAGAAAAAGTTCTGGATAAACTTCAGGCAAAAATTGAGCATTTCAAACAAAGATTGCAATCCTTCAAAGCCTTGGACAATGTGGGAGATGTTCGTCAATGCGGAATTATGGTAGGCATAGAGCTGGTTGCGGATAAGGATACAAAAGAACCTTTTTCTACCGGAAAAAGGATAGGGCAAAGGGTAATAAAAGAAGCACGTAAGCACTGCCTTATAATAAGGCCTCTGGGCGATGTCATTGTGCTTATGCCTCCGCTCAGCATTTCAATTGATGAGCTCGACAGACTTTGTGATATTACATACGAAGCTATCAGCTTGCTTATAGGTGGATAGGCTAAAGGCTGAAGGCTGTCAGAAAGCTTTAGCCTTCGGACTTCAGCCTATCCACCTGTGTATAATTTAAAGTATGAACATAAAAGGCACATTTTATTTTGATCCATCTGACAAAATTTATGCAGAGCATTTTCCCGGCAATCCGGTTGTGCCTGGAAGTCTTATAATTCATGCTTTTTTAAAAGCATTGAAAGAAGAAGGAATTAACATAATAGAAAATTTCAGGTTTAAAGAATTTATTTCTCCTGGTGAATACAATTTTGATATTGAAATCTGCAAAGATCAGATGAAGTGCAGGCTTTTTAGAAGCAGTTCAGATGCAATGGAACCTGTTGTAACAGGAATAATTAGAAAATGAAATTTACAGGTAATCGAGCACTTATTTTGGGCGGCAGTTGTGATCTCGCAATTACTCTTGCCAGGCGCATGATTGAAGCAGAGCTGTTCCCGATATTGACTTACAGAAACGAAAAAGGCCGGGAGTATATATCAAAAAATTTGAAGGATTGCCAAAAAAAACACAGCTCAGTTTATCTTGAATTCGGCAACCGTGATTCAATAGATTCGCTATTGCATCAAACAGGTGATGACATAGATTTTATGGTAGATTTCGCTCAGGGAAATTTTGAAAGCCTTGTCGCATCAGCAGATATAGAAGATGTTTACAGTTATTTTGCCGAAAATGTTTCCTTTCGCGCAGAAGTCGTAAAAAGAGTTGCAAGGATAATGATGAAAAAGAAAAAAGGGCGTCTTGTTTTTATTTCTTCAGCAGCAGCAAAAAGGCCAAACCCTGGGCAGGGATTTTATGCAGCAGCAAAGCTTGCATCGGAAGCCATATATAAAAATCTGGGTCTTGAACTTGGCAGTCATGGAATTACAACTGTAACATTGCGTCCTGGTTATATTGATTCAGGACGAGGCAAAAAGTTTATTCAAGACCATAGTAAAGAAGTTATTAATAAGGTACCGATAAAAAGAGCCCTGACAAAAAAAGAAGTAGCTGAAGCAATACTTTTTTATCTTTCAAACAGGTCCGCCGGCTTTAATGCTACTGAAATTTCAATGGACGGAGGTTTGACGGCGGGCAAGTGAACTTATGGATATTTTAGAAGAAATAAAAAAAATTCTGGTGGAAATTCTTGATATTGAGAATCATATTATTACTCCTGAAGCTTATCTTATAAGGGAATTGGGCGCTGAGTCCATCGACCTTCTGGAACTTGCAGTAGCAATAAACTCCGAATTTAATATAGATGTAAATGATGATGAAATATTTTTAAGAAAACTAAGACAATATGTAACTGAAGCAAAACAACAAAACAATGATCTACTGCAGTATCTGGTTGAAAAACTTCCTTTCCTCTCCCGTAAAAGACTGGAAAACATCATGGCAGATCTCGAAGGCGGTCCAACTCTTAAAGTTAAAGATCTTATAAGTTATATAGAATGGCAAAAATCATGAAACATAAACTCAAGGCTTCATCTTTAGAAGATATTATAAATAAAAGAAGAAGCATAAGAAAGTATAAACCGGACATGCTGCCGGAAGAATGGATAAACAGCATGCTGCACTGCGCCTTAATGGCTCCTTCGCCTTCGAACAGTCAACCTGTTCGATTTATCAAAATCAGCTCTGCCGGAAAAAGAGAGAAGCTTTATCAGGCATTGAATTCAGGCAAACAGGAATTCATGATGGCAATACAGTCTAAGGAAGAAGCAAAGAAGCTTAAGAGCTGGATAAATACCTATTACCGGTTTTCCGAATTCATGTTTAAAGCGCCTATTCTCTTTGCTGCCGGGACAATTACATCTTATAAGAGCTTCTCAAAAAGAATGTTTGAAGGAAAAATAATCGGGCATGACAAACAAGAAGAAACCACTCTTGATATCACTGTGGGGCTGGCATTAAAAGGATTTATCCTTAAAGGAGAAGAATTGGGGCTGGGAACATGCATTCTTACCGGTCCTTTGGTGTTTATCCCGAATGTTGAAGAAATCCTTGGGATAAATGATGTTCGAATAAAATGCTTTATTACAGTAGGATTTCCGGACGAAAAACCAGACATGCCTCCAAGAAAATCTATTTCAGAAATTTTTAGCGAGATATAAAGATTATGGAGAACATGCGCAGAAGAGTCGTCATTACTTCCATTGGAGTTATATCCTCTTTAGGTTTTACTATAGAGGATATAATCGGTAATTTGAAAAATGGAAATACTTCGTTCGAGAGGTCTTTTTTTTATAATGATGTAGTTATAAGTCCCATTAACGGCTTTGATTTAAAAGATTTTGCAGGTCGTTTTAAAGACAGGCGATATCTAAACAGAGGAACCCGGTTCTGTGTTGCATCGGCAATTGAAGCAGTAAAAAAAACAGGAATAGACAAAAATTTATTAGCAGAAGCTGGTCTTTTTTTAGGGACAGGCCCCAATCTGGATATCGGCGGAGAATTTCCTGATGTCAAAGGGGGAGAAATAGATAGAAGAGATCTTATGGCTCTCTGGATGTTGAAATTCCTGCCAAATACTGCTGCCTCAGTTATTGCCAAATTGGCGGGAATCCACGGGGAGAATCAGACTCTAACAACAGCATGTTCCGCTTCATTGCAAGCCATTGGCGAGGCTTTTCGAAAAATCAGGGATGGATACATTGATCTTGCATTTGCAGGCGGAGGCGATTCAAGGTTAAGCAAAAGCGCTATTTGGGCTTATAAAAAAGCTCAGGCCCTTTGCAATGGAACGGGTAAACCTGAAAGAGCAATCCGGCCTTTTGATAGAAGCAGAAATGGATTTGTGCCAGGAGAAGGGGGCGCCTTTTTTTTACTTGAAGAGCTCCAGCACGCCAAAAAACGCGGCGCTGTGATTTATGGCGAGATTTGTGGCTATGGTGCTTCTATTGATGGATATTCAATGACTGCTCCTGAACCAGGTGGGATATGGGCGGAAAGGGCAGTGAATGCGGCTTTACAGGAAGCAGAGCTTGCTCCTTTTGATATCGATGTTATTTCATCACATGGAACCGGGACTCTATTAAATGATTCAATGGAAGCAGATTTAATTAATCGAGTTTGCGGAAAAAGGCCTCCATTTATCATTGCACTTAAATCATGGATAGGACACATAGCTGCGGCATGCGGTGCTGTTGAGCTTGCAATATGTCTTGCCTGCATGAAGTACAATTATCTCCCAAAAATAAGAAATCTTGATGAACCGTGCCATGCGGGGCTTAACTTTGTACGTGAGGGACGAAGATGCTCGATAGATAATATATTGTTAGAAAATTTCGGTTTTGGAGGGCAAAACAGCGCAGTCATAATAAAAAAGTATTAATGATGTAACACCTTAGCGCTTTTAAATATTATTTTTTGACAGGATTTACAAGATATTCAGGATTAAAAAAATCAAAACTTTTCCTGTTAATCCAAATCTAAATCCTTATACCTTGTTACACACCTTCTACATGTTGTGATTATATTTTATGATTTACTGGCTAACTACAATGAGAGTTGGCTTTGTTTGTGTACTTTAAACAAAATCTTGTTTATCCTGTTATCCTGTCAGATTCTTTTTCAAAAGGCTAAATTGTTACGATATGATGAATATCGTTAATAGAATAGAAATAAATTCGGGCTTAGACGATTTTGTCCTTTTGGACAGAATATCAGAAATCGGAGCCGCGACTATTGCAGGTAAAAAAAAGTATTTTAACGATCCTGCCTACCTGGGAATCGAGTCTCTTGCACAATTAGGGGCCTACCATGTCCGCTTTATTAATGATTTTGAAATACATGCCTTTCTTTTAAAAATAGGCCATTACCGTGTTATTGGGAACAAGATTCTACATGGTGAATATCTGATTGATGGAAGGCTTATTAGTCAAAGCAAATCTTCTTACTCCTACTTCTTAAGAGCTAAAAAAAAAGATCGAATTCAGATTGAGGGAGAATTTTTGTTTTCAACTCTAAAATATAACGATCATTTCAACAAAAAAATACTGGAAAAACATTACCGCAGGGTATTTTCGTGTTTAAAAAAAGAATAATAAACAAATTGACTGCTCAGAAAGAGACAGGTCTTTACAGAAAACCCGTAGAAATAGAAAACAAGGAAGGGAAATTTCTTTTAATTGAAGGAAGAAAAATATTAAACTTTGCGTCAAACGACTATCTTGGACTTGGTGTGTCTGATGAACTTAAACGTAAAGTATCAGGTAATTTTTTGAAGTATGCTACATCTTCTTCTTCGTCAAGGCTTGTTTCAGGAAATTATTCTGTTATCAACCAGGCTGAAAAAGAATATGCCCGTTTTTTTGGATATGAGGATGCTCTGTTTTTTCCCAGCGGCTATCAGGCAAATATAGGTATTGTTTCCGCACTTTTTGAAAAAGGTGATTTGTTGATTTTCGACAAGCATATACATGCCAGCAGTGTGAAGGGTATGCTTTTAAGTGGTGCGGATTTCCATGGATATAACCATAACTCCATGTCTCATCTTTGCAAATGGCTTGAAAAAACCAGTAAGAATAAGCCCGCAGTGCTTACAGAGTCCCTTTTCAGTATGGATGGAGATTTTCTTGATGTTCAGGGTTTTAAAGCTCTCAAGGAACGTTTCGACTTTTTCAGCATAGTTGATGAAGCACATGCATTCGGAGCGACAGGCGAAAATGGGAAGGGCATTGCCCGTGATGTAGCGGACATTGGAGTTGGTACATTTGGCAAGGCTCTTGGTCTTTTTGGTGCTTTTGTACTGATGCCCGCCGACTTTAAAGAATATTTTTTTAATTTTTCTTCTCCTTTAATTTATACCACTTCTCTTCCTGAAGCACATGCTGCATCAGCCATAGACCTTTTAGGGATTATTTCTCAATGCGAAAAACAAAGAAAACATCTGCGCGAGATAAGCAGTCTTACCAAAGAAAAGCTTGTTTACGAGGGTTTTTGCGTAAAAGGCGATGCTCATATTCTTGCAGTAGAAATCGGAGATGAAAACAGGGCACTGGAGATATCTGAAAGGTTGCTTGAAGAAGATATTTTTGTTTTACCTGCACGGTATCCAACTGTGCCGCTTCACAAAGCCATGTTGAGAATCGGCATGACTGCCCTCCATACTGAGGAAGATGCCAGAAAGTTAGTCAGTTCATTAAAAGAGGTAACGCTTTAGCCTTTTGAAAAAAATTCTGACAGGATAACAGGATAAACAAGATTTTATTTCAAGTGAACAAACAAGGCTAATAGGTTTAATTATTAATTTTGGTGAATGGAAAATTGAAACCAAACGTAAAGTAAGGGATTTTGATGAGGATGTACAGGATGAGTTTTGATGTTTTAATCCTGAATATCCTGTTAATCCTGTCAAAAAAAGTCTCTTTGAAAGGTCTTGTTACAAAAATTGAAAAAGAAGACAGATAATATTTTTGTTATAGGAACTGATACAGGAGTGGGAAAAACGGTTCTATCTCTTTTGCTGATGCAGTTTTTTTATACAAATGGTTGCATACCTTTTTATATAAAGCCGATTCAAACAGGGTGCAGCAATCCTTATGATAAAGACAGCGATGCAAAATTCATTTATAAGCATGTAAGCCAGTTGACTAAAAAAAATCCTGCTGATTCAATAGTCTATTGTTTCAGGGAGCCTAAAGCTCCTTATTTTGCTTCCCGCAATGAGGGGAAAACTATTGAGTTAAAGGCAATACAGAATGTTTTGGATAAAAAGAGTCGGATTTATTCTCCTGTTATATTAGAGGCTGCCGGCGGGCTTCTTGTACCGGTCAACGAAAATAGATTAATGATAGATCTTATCAAGATGACAGGGGCAAAGCCAATTATTGCCGCCCGTGCCGGATTGGGCACGATCAACCATACTCTCCTTACAATAGAGGCTTTGTATAAAAGACATATTAAACCGCTCGGAATAGTTTTTATAGATGCCGGAGAAAAGCCTGCACCACAGGATATGATAAGCGAAAATATTGAGGCGGTTGAAAGTTATTCCAGCATAAAAGTTGCCGGAGTAATCAGCAGAATCAAAGATTTTTCAAACCCTGAAAAACAATGCTATCAGCCGATAGAAAGAATATGCAGTTCACAGGTGTCTGGGGTCGGGAACTTTTTATCAGGGCTTTCGGTTTCATAGGATTTCGCTTTATCCCAACGATTCGGATTTATCTCGGCACGAGGATGCCATTAGGCTATAATTTTTCCATAGTTTATAGTTAAGTTCCGGCCTCAACTCACGGCTTGCGTCAAGTGTGTAGACCTGACACCAATATTTTCCCGCTCTGCACCAACGTTCCCCTATGCGCTTATTGAAGAAGGGGTTAGCGGTCCACGAAAATAAAGCATTGTCTTTCGGTCTATATTTAGTATTTAATAAAGATTGGAGGTAATAAAAATGAATATTACAAGTGACATAAAGTCTGTTACATATCTTAAATCAAAAGCAGCCGATCTGCTTAATCAAATCAACAAAACCCTTCGCCCTGTCATAATAACACAGAATGGAGAACCAAGAGCTGTGCTTCAAGATCCTAAAAGTTATGAAAATATGCGTAATGCAATTGGTATATTGAAACTGGTCTCACAGGGCGAAGGGGATATAAGGAATGGTATGGCCAAATCTCAGGGGGATGTGTTCAAAGACATTGAAATCAGACTGAAAGAAAAACTTAAATGAATCAGACGTATGAAATTATATGGGCTGTTGTTGCAGAAAATGATTTAAAAGAAATTATTGAATATATCGCAACAGACAGCCCTGCCAATGCGTTAAAAATATTAAAAAGGATCAAACAAAAAGCATCAAGTCTTTATAGCCTTCCTGAAAGAGGCCGGATAGTACCTGAACTTCAAGATCAAGGCATCTTGCTATATCGTGAATTAATCATCCATCCCTGGAGAATTATATACAGAATATCAGAAATGAAAGTTTATGTTTTATCTGTCTTGGATGCAAGGCAGAACGTTGAAGATATGCTATTAAAAAGATTGATTTTGACCGAGCCCTAAAGCTAAATATACCTCGGAAGGTTATAAATTGCGCGCCAAAAAAAATACTTCTCTGATGGGCAGCTATAGACTTTCAGATAATTAATTTCACAAGGCCAGATGGAGGAAGGCGTATTAGTTATACGTCGACGACTGATAACGCAATGAAATTATTTATCTGAAAGTCTATAAAGGAGCCGATATAATGTCAGACCGGATAAAACATATTCTATTCGTGTGTACAGGTAATATATGTAGAAGTCCATTTGCTGAAGGCTTGCTAAAAAAGCTTGTACAAAAAAAGAGACTTGATGATATTGTTGCTGATTCAGCGGGATTGCTTGCGCTTACCGGCAATAGTGCCACCGGCCTGGCTCAGAAAGTTGCGGCAGAATATGATGTTGATCTGTCCAGCCACATTGCAAAATCTGTTAAAGAAGATATTTTGGATAGAAGCGATCTCATACTGGTAATGGAAAAATTCCATGCAAAGAATCTTTTGGATGCCTTCCCGGAAGCTGAAGGCAAAGTTTTTTTAATCAGACGTTTTGCTCGCTTTGGTTCTAAAAATCGAGGTGTCGCAGATCCTTATGGGTTAAATTATGAGGCTTATCGTTTCTGCTTTCTAGATATTCAGGACTGTATTTCAGGTCTGGCGGAGCATTCATCTTTGAGCCTATAAAAAGGTTAATCTTGATGGCCGAAGGAACTCTCTTTGCGGAACTTATTAAAAATTTAGATCAATTCGACCGCAAACTTATCTTTGTATTAGATGATCTTAGAGAAAAGCAGAATAGAATGACTCTTATTACTTCCAGATTTGAGCTTTGCAGATTGTTACATCTTGAATATGATGGCGATAATATAAAAAAACTGGATAGGTCATTGCAGCGTTTAATGCAAACCAGGTTATTCTCGTCCGAGCCTGGAACCGGGTTTTCAATTGCTACAAAGACAATTTCGGGAATAGATCAGGAAGAACAAACAGAGAAGCTGATAATTTCTTTAGGAAGACTTTTTTCTATCTAGTCCGTTGCATCAAGTACCTCAAACCCTTCCTTTTCAAGCGCTTTTTTTATAATATCGGTTTTGCAGACAGAGAGCCGGAAGTAATATGTTCTTTTGTTTGCGAGTTGGGCTGTCATGCCTACATTAATTATATCTCCTCCATTATCATTTACAATGCGCAGAGCTTTTTTGAATTCTCCGGGTTTTTCTCCTATCATTACATCAATACGCGAGCTTGCGGTAAGCATTCCCATCATCTCAATAAAGGCTCTCAGGATATCGGTTCCGGTTATTATGCCCACCAGTTTGCCGTTTTTCACAACCGGCATTCCGCCAATTTTGTGCCTATATATGAGCTGGGCTGCGATTTCGATATCATCATCAGGATCAACTGCAATAGGATTTTTTATAATCAAGTCCGAGAGCGTGACGCCTGCGACCATTGAGGGTATAAGTCCTTGTTTCAAATCTGCAAGCGTAACCAGGCCTGCAAGCAAGTTTTTCTCTGAGACCACGGGCAGATGCCGGATTGAGTTGATTTTCATCAGCTCAATAGCCTCGCTTACGGAGGCATTTCCCGTTATTGTGATAGGATTGAGAATCATTAAGGAATGTATTTTCATTCGGCTTTCCTCAAAGTCGGCTGATAACTGCAAAGAGGTTCTTCTGCCAGAAAATCGCCGGTTGCTTCGTAAGCTCTTGCCCTGCAGCCGCCGCAAACCTTTTTAAATTCGCATCTTCCGCATTTTCCCTTTAGTTTACTGAAATCGCGTAAAGCCAAAAATACTTCTGAATTGTTCCAGATGTCTGCAAATGATGTCTTTGTGACGTCACCGCAGTTTATTTGAAGGAACCCGCATGGTTGTATAATACCTGTGTGCGAGATAAAACAAAATCCTGTTCCTCCAAGACATCCTCTAGTTACTGCATCAAGACCATGCGTTTTAAAACTAACTGATTTTCCTTCTTTTTTTGCTCTTTGCCTGAGTATTCTGTAGTAATGTGGAGCGCATGTAGCTTTTAATTGCAGGGGTGTCTTTTCCCTTTGATCATAAAACCAGTTAAGAGTACGTTCATATTCTTCCGCGGATATTTCCTGGTCCAGAATATATTTGCCGCGGCCTGTTGGTACCAGAAGAAAAATATGGTGGGCTACTGCGCCAAGATTAATAGCCAGTTCCTGGATTTTTGGGATCTGATCCAGGTTTGCTTTTGTTATTGTTGTGTTTATTTGAAATTCTATTCCTGCTTTTTTTGCCAGGCCTATGCCTCGGAGTGCGCTGTCAAAGGCACCGTCAACCCCCCTGAAGCTGTCATGGCTTTCTTTTGTGTCGCCATCCAGGCTTATACTTATTCTTTTTATGCCCGCATCCGCCATTTTTTGGGCAGATTGTTCTGTTATAAGCGTTCCGTTTGGAGCCATAACCATTCTCAGGCCCTTATCTGTACCGTAACGTGCTATTTCAAAAATGTCGGGCCTTAGCAAAGGCTCCCCGCCTGTAAGTATGATTATGGGCTCCCCAACTTCTGCTATTTGATCAAGAAGCTGCAGAGAAGTTTTTGTGTCAAGCTCGTTGGTGTATGGACCTTTTGTGGCTGAGGCACGGCAGTGTTTGCATGAAAGATTGCAGTTGCGTGTGGTTTCCCATGCAATAAGTCGAAGTGTAGATCCTTTGTTTTCAGCGTGCGGATGAGATTTTTGTGGAGACATATGATCGTTGTTTGTCATATAATTTTTAACCTTTTAATTCTTTAGCGTTCACGGAACGTCGAAATTGGAAATTTGGCCTTCATGCTTTTGTACTGTTTTTCCCAATTTCCAATTTCAAGCCGTTAACGGCTACTTAACTCTTTGGCAGCATCAACAGCAAAATATGTAAGAATCATGCCGGCGCCGGCGCGCTTGATTGATGTTAATGTTTCCATCATAACCTTTTTGCCGTCTATCCACCCCATTTTTTCGGCAGCTTTAACCATTGCATACTCGCCGCTGACATTGTATGCGGCAAGAGGAAGATCTATCTCTTCGCGGATGCGGCAGATAATGTCAAGGTAGGGAAGTGCAGGTTTTACCATGATTATATCAGCGCCTTCTTCTATATCCATTGTAACTTCCCTGATCGCTTCCAGAGAATTTGCAGGGTCCATCTGATATGTTCTTCGATCGCCGAATTTAGGGGCTGAATCTGCAGCATGTCGAAATGGGCCGTAATAAGCTGAGCAGTACTTGGCCGCATATGACATGATTGGAACATTGCTGAAATCGTTTTCATCCAGAATATTTCGGATTTCGGCAACACGGCCGTCCATCATGTCCGATGGTGCAACCATATCTGCTCCTGCTTTTGCATGCGACAAGGCAGTTCTGGCAAGAAGATCAAGAGTGGCATCGTTGTTTATGATTTGCCCTTCCACAATTCCACAGTGGCCATGATTCGTGTACTGGCATAAACATACATCAGTTATTACAACAAGATCCGGTATCTTTTTTTTCAGGGCTGTTGTTGCCTTTTGAACGATACCATTCTTTGCATAAGCACTGGTTGCAAGAGGATCTTTCTTGTCAGGTATTCCAAAAAGCATAACAGCAGGTATGCCCAGATTAAACGCTTCTCCGGCTGTTTTAACAAGATTGTCTATGGATAATTGATAGTGTCCGGTCATGGACTCGATGGGATTTTTAACTCCCTTGCCGCCTATTGCAAAAAGCGGAAGAATTAAGTCATCTACAGAAAGTGTGGTTTCGCGAATCATTCGCCGGAAGGCTTCATTTTGTCTCAAACGTCTTGGCCTGTATTCTGGGAATAACATCAATTCGCTCCCTTTTACGCTATCTCTTCATCTGTAAGATAACATGCCGGATCCGGCGCAAAAGCATCGCCTGTAACGGCTTCGGCTCTCACCCTGAAGTTTCCTGCGCAAACATCCAGCCATCGGCATTTAGCACATCTTCCTTTTACATACTTTTTTTTCTCTTTAAGCTTTTTCATTAAAGGTTCTGAGGTGTCTGTCCATATTTCGGAAAATGGTCTTTTCTGGACATTTCCGAAACTGTGATGTCGCCAGAACTGATCGGCGTAAACCTCTCCATCCCAGCTAATGCATCCAATGCCCCGGCCGGAATTGTTTCCTTCATTCATTTTGAGAAGCTCAAGGACTTCCGCAGCGCGTTTCGGATCTTCTTTAAGCAACCTTAGATAGAGGTATGGACCGTCAGCATGATTATCAACAGTTAATATTTCTTTTTCCTTTCCCTTGTCATGGAGCTTTTTGGTAAGATCCATTATCAGGTCAACTGCTTTTCTGGTTTCATCGTGAGTTAAATCTTCTTCCACGAGTTTTGACCCCCGGCCGGCATAAACAAGGTGATAAAAACATGCCCTTGGGATATCCATATCTTCAAGAAGGTTAAATATATTCTCGATTTCAGTAACATTGAACTTATTGATGGTAAAGCGAAGACCTACTTTTATTCCAGCATCCTGGCAGTTTTTAATGCCTTCTAAAGCTGCCCTGTAAGCGCCCTTAACACCTCTGAAACGGTCGTGGATTTTTTCCATTCCATCAAGGCTTATGCCCACATAGGAAAGGCCGATGTCCTTTAGTACACGAGCCATTTCCTGTGTTATCAAAGTTCCGTTTGTTGATATTACCGCCCGCATGCCTTTTTCAATGGCATATGCGGCAAGCTCGGGGAGATCCTTTCGTATTGTAGGCTCTCCGCCGGAAAGTAATAGCACAGGCACTTTGTACTGGGAGAGATCATCTATAAGGTTTTTACCCTCATCGGTGGTAAGCTCGTTATCAAAAACCTGGTCCTTTGCGTGAGCGTAACAGTGAATACACTTTAAATTGCAGCGTCTTGTAATGTTCCACACTACAACAGGCCGTTTATCTTTGGAAAACTGAAGCAAATGAGAAGGTAATTCTGATGACTTGCGTCCATATCGGAGAGCATCCGACGGCTCGACCGTTCCACAATAAAGTTTTGATATTCCAATCATTTTTAAGCCTCTTGTATAAATTTAACTGCTTAATAAATTCTACTGCTCATTTTTTATCAGCTTATTAATAAAACGCTCTGGATCCAGCAGCGCATCCTTTGTAATAAAAAAGCGGTTTTCCCCAGTTTTTTCCCGAATAAATTTTAGACCATCTTCAAACTCACCGGTAAGTTTTTTGTAAAGATTATCAAGTGTAATGCCGGAATCAATCAATTGCTCAATAATGAAATCAATGGCATTTTCTTCCAGAACAACATTGATATCACTATTTTTAAAAAAATATAGCTCTATTTTTTTTATATCATCATAATATGACTTGATATTTTTTATTGCATTTCCGATGTCCATTATATTTTTGCAGTAATAAGAAGCAACTATATCAATACGGGATTGAGTAAGAGTAAGATTGTACTTATTGCTTAAATTTTTCTTATTTGCCCTTATATATTCATTAATGAATTTTTTTTCTTCAAGTTCCAGTCTTTCAAAAATTTGGTCCGGCTCTTTGGTATTTGATATTTCTAAAAGTTTTTTTAGAGATCCTTTTGGATCGTCCATTACAGAAACAGTTACAGGAAATTTTTTAATATTGGTTGAAGGCAGTTTCTTTTCAAACAAAAGCAGAGCTTTTTCAATTACACCTACCAGACCTCTTGCTCCTGTGTTTTCTTCAAGCGCGCGTTTTGCTAAAATACGAAACACTTTGTCTTCAAATTTTACATCAATACCATATGCTGCGAAATCGAGTTTTTTCCCAAGAATTATGGGGTTGTTGGGATTTTTTAGAATTTCGTAAAGGTCGCTTTCAGTCAAATTATCAAAAACAGCTTTTACAGGAAGACGTCCTACAAATTCTGTTTCAAATCCGTATTCTATAAGATCTTCCGACTTGACATGTTTGAGAATATCAACTTCTTCCTGCGCGCTTATTATTTTTGCTCCAAAGCCGATACCCTGATCTTTCATGCGTTTTTTAATTATCTCCGAAATATCGCCAAAAGCCCCGCTCATAATAAACAGGATATTTTTGGTGTTTACAGAACGTTTGTCCCTTTTACCTGTTTTGCGAAATCGTTCAATCTCCTGAATCATTGAAATCGGGTCATGCGGAACCTTTAAATCAACATCTGTCTCTTCCATGGGTTTAAGCAGAGCGCGCTGTACACCTGTCCGTGAAACATCAGCACCAATTAGCTGTTTATTTGCAGCTATTTTATCGAGCTCGTCAATGTAAATAATGCTATGCTGGGCGAGTTCAATATTGTCGTTTGCTTCCCTGACCAGGTCACGGATCAGATCTTCTACATCTCCTCCCACATAGCCTGTCTCGCTGAATTTTGTGGCATCACCCTTTACAAAGGGAACACCGATTTTATCAGCTATCAGCCTGATCATATATGTCTTGCCGACACCTGTGGGACCGATCATAAGAATATTGTTCTTTATGCCGCCTACGATCTCATCGGTTTTTTCAGGTGAAGCCTTGACGTGTTTTATCCGGTTGAAGTGGGTGCAAATTTTTGTGGCAAGAATTGCTTTGGCATCATCCTGCTTAACAATATATTGATCAAGATAAGAGACAAGATCCTCGGGTATTAGATCGAAATTAATTTCTCGCTCTTTTTTTTGGGGCGCTTCCACCTTTTCCAGAGGTACTTCCTGGGGAAGAACTATTGGAGATACAATTTTAACACTGCCCCCAAACTTCTTGGACAGAAATTCACTTATTTCTTTTTCAATTTCTCTTGGGTTTGGCATTTTTTCATCATGTTCTTTCATAATTTTTAATTATAATCACATATATCAGAAAATGCAAGCAAGAGCCCTGAAAGTCAATTTTATCGTTTAATTTACAAACATTTAAAATAATCAAACGGTTATCAAGAAAACAATTTCGAATACAGATTTGCGAAATAAATAATATATTATCATGTGTCAACTAAAAAATCGAATTCGTAGTTCCTTGACACTCGCCTGTTTTTTTGTTAGCGGATTAAAAAATATTGAAAAAAACTCTGTAGCCGTTCACGGCTTGAAAATTGAAATTGGAAAGGTATGTAAAATGAGTTCTATTGATGAACAGATTTTAAAATCAGCCAAAGAAATAGTTGTTAAATTTATAGAGGCAGGGAGGCTTTCTCCGACCGGCTTCGATGAAACGTTCAAAAATATTTATTATACAATTGAAGAAGCCGTACAAGGTTCAAGAGAAAAACCTGAAGAATATAATGAATGAATCTTCTTTAGAAAAAGTTAGTATTGAAAAAGCAAGTGAAGATCTATTTGACTTTGCAATTGATCGTTCAGATATAAAGCTGATTTTGCAAAACTTGCCCGAGGATATAAAAATTAACCGGGTTTCATTGGAATATGAAATTCAATTGTTAAAAATTTTGGCTGTTGGATGGAGTATTTCGTTTTTTTTGGATGAAAGTTCTCTAAAGAAAGAATTGTCAGAATCATTTTGGAATGCTGTTCAAAGTTTTTCTCAGAACATTTCAATACTCTCATCTTCATCTGCGGGTAAAGAGATTGACTACTTTAATACTTTGAAAGAACGACTTAATGTGTATTTAAATGCGTTAAATCTTATCACTGACGGTCCTGATCCTCTCATAGCAATTGGCCCAGCCTTTGCCAAAATTTGCGGGGATGAAGATAATGCACAGATTATTCTATCCGGCTCAAAAGTTTTTAACTTTTCTGTCGGCAATGTAAAAAATTATCTTGAGTCTATTCAAATTGAATGATTGGGCCAAATTGAATGATTGGGATAGAGTTTTTACAGCAATTACCAAAAATTAATATCTATTCAAGTTTCCCATGACATAGCCTTCCATGTCCAGAGCTATATGAAAAAATCCTATTTCTTTAAATTTATTAATGATTGTTTTTCTATTCGTTTCGTTTAATATTTTTTCAAAATAAACAGGGTCAATTTCTATTCTTGCAACTTTTCCGTGACACCTTACACGACAACGCTTAAAACCAAGATCTATTATGGTGTTTTCAGCTTGTTCTATCATACTCAGCACTTTTTGAGTTAAGGGAGTTCCATAGGGAATTCTGGTGGCAAGACATGCCATTGCAGGCTTGTCCCATGTGGATAAATTCATATCTTTTGAAAGCAAGCGGATATCATCTTTTGAAAGTCCTGCGTCAATCAATGGAGCAAAAACACCCATTTCTTCTGCAGCCGAAAATCCGGGCCGGAAATCATCAAGGTCATCTAAGTTGGCACCGTGGGCGATAAGGGTAATGCCCATTTCTGAGGCAATTTTTAAAATATCCTCAAAGAGAAGTTTTTTGCATATGTAGCATCTGTCTTTTTTGTTGGCCATAAAGCCGGAATGATTTATTTCCCTTGAGTTAAGTAGAATGTGCTTAATTCCAAGGTTATCGGCAATTTTTTTTGAATATTCTATTTCCCGTGATGGATGTATAGGTGAGGTTGCTGATATCGCTACCACATTCTTTTTCAGCAATTTGTGAGCAATGGCAAGTAAAAAGGCGCTGTCAACTCCACCCGAAAATGCAACTATCAGAGAGCCGAAACTATTTATTATGGAGACCAGTCGTTCTCTTTTTTCCTTTAAGCCTAACAGTTTCTTATTTTTCACTTTGATCATGATTTTGCCCTTAACCTTCTGATTATTTTTATATTTCAGTATCACATAGCAGAAAATTAAGCAAGAAGTATTTTGACTGTTTTTAATGTTTTTTCAGCACGATACCGTTTCCATTGCTCTGGAAAATATTTTTGAAGGGAGCAGATTTAAGGGCTATGACGATTACATTGCTTCGCTCCTCGAAATGATACCTAAAATGGTGAGTAACGGGGGGCGTTATTATTCAGAATTAGAATTGCTGTTATTTAAACTGGATATTTGATATAGTACTGATTAAATCAGATGTGATGACGCCGCCGGTAATTTGGCCTTGAACTTTACATCGTTTATATCTTGTGTATTTAATGCTTGATGTGCTACAAATCGTCATATAGACTTTCAGATAATTAATTTCACTGCGTTAGGAACGGGGGACGAAATAACTAATACGCCTTCCTCCTTCTGGCCTTGTGAAATTAATTATCTGAAAGTCTATAGCAAAATTTCCTTTTTATCCGGGTTAGGAGTAACAGTTTTAATGGAATTTCAGAATTGCATCAGAAACAAATATGGCAAGTGTGATCTTCCGTCCAACACGATTGGCAAAATAAAGGACGGGTTACGAAAATTGAATCTTGATGTTGAATACTCTGCCTTTAGCGTCTCGGACAACATCTATTGGGGAGAGATATGGATTGATTCAATAAGGATAGTCTGTAATGGAAAAGGCATTACCCCGGAGCTTGCGGAGGCCAGTGCGTACGCTGAACTGGCTGAACGTTTCAGCGCGGGGCTGTTCTATCCAGTCTTTGAAGAACGCGTAAGGTTTAACGTCCCGGCCCTTTACAATAAGGAAACCAATAGGTTCCTTAACTTTGAATGGATGAAGGGATATGTATATGCCCACCAGGATGATTTAGAAGAAAACGTTCTAAGAATAGAAGACCTGTTAGCAAACGAAAGTCAGTTGACAGATAAGGACATTGAGCATATCAAAAACAGCCACATGGCCAAACATTGGGTTGACGGTTTTTCAATAGTTCATGAAGAGACAGTAAAAATTCCGGCAAACTTTGTTGCATATATTCACGCGTCTAACGGGATGGCGGCAGGCAATACCATCGAAGAGGCGATGATTCAGGCTTTATGCGAAATATTTGAACGTTACTCGCAAATACAAACAATTAAACCTGAAAAAATAGTTCCATCAATTGATTTGAATTCTGTGGACAATGCCGTCATAAAGGACATAATTAAATTTTATCACGGAAAGAATGTTGATGTAATGATCAAGGATCTTTCTTTTGATGGACTGTTGCCCTGTATAGGCGTCCTGTTCATCAACCACAATTTGTCTCCTGATCGCCTGGAACATAGAATACTGATACCGGGCACATCTTTCAATCTGGACGAAGGTCTAACAAGGTGTTTTACGGAAAGTATGCAAGGCCGTAAAACTCTATTAGCTCCACGTCCACAGTTGGATAAACCACTTGTCCATCGATCTCAGGTTAACAATTATTACCTGTTAATGAAATGTGGTATTTCTCCAAAAGATATCTCATTTCTTGAGCAAGGAAAAGTTGGCACTTACAGGAATAGTAAAATCAAGGATATCTTTGGCGAAATTGAGGAAATTAAGAAAATATGCAAACTGTTCAAGACTGATTGTATAATACTCGACCACACCCATCCGGTATTGAACTTTCCAGTAATAAGAGTAATTATTCCAGGGATTTCTGACTTTTTACCTTTCTTGAGTCAAGATATTCTTGTATCTGAAGCGACAAGACCGTCCGCTACATGGCGTGGATCAAGATTCAGGAAAATAATGCAGAGTTTTTTTGTATAGCAGCCGTTGGCGTTTGAAAGATGTGCTTGACAATAACCCAAAAAATATCCCAATGATTCGATAACTCGTTTATGTTGAGCCTCTTGCAGAAACAAAAAACTTTTGAATTATTTTGATCAGTAGAGGAATAATTATGGCAAAGAAGGCGAATGCAGCAATTATTTCTAATGCAGATGTATGTTTCTGCAAGAGGCTCATTCAATATATACCTTTTTTGTTGACAAAGCACAAGATCGGTTATATATCCATAATCTTAAATGGGGTTATCTATATATAATATAACCTTAAAAAATTAATGAAATCAATAAAATATCAATCAAATCTATCGTATTGAGTGCTCGAGTATCAAATTGAAAAGCAAATTGAGAGGAGGTGACCTTAGATTAGTCCCCGTATGGGAAAGTGATTATTATATAGTCAGAATGGTTAATTTTTAATAATAATGGAGGTAAGACTATGGCGAAACACGAAACTCCTATGATTGACCAGCTAGAGTCTGGTCCGTGGCCAAGCTTTGTATCCGATTTAAAGCAGGAGGCCGAATCAAGGGCAAAAAATGTAAATGGTATAGACTACCAGACGCCTCAGGATGTCTGTGACGATCTTCTGGGAGTGCTTGAGCTTTCATACAAACATGGAAGAACTCACTGGAAACACGGCGGAATAGTCGGTGTGTTCGGCTATGGCGGTGGCGTTATCGGAAGATACTGTGATCAGCCGGAGATGTTCCCTGGCGTTGCTGCTTTCCATACCATGCGAATAAACCAGCCCTCAGGTAAATACTATACAACAAAATTCCTGAGAGATCTTATGGATATCTGGGAACTGCGCGGAAGCGGTTTAACCAACTTTCATGGAGCTACAGGTGATATCGTTCTTCTAGGCACAACAACACCCCAGTTGGAAGAAGTCTTCTATGATTTAACCCACAAGATGGATACAGATCTTGGCGGTTCCGGTTCAAACCTGAGAACTCCCTCCTGCTGTTTGGGAACTTCTCGTTGCGAATTTGCCTGCTTTGATACACAGGCGATTTGTCATCACATGACCAATTTTTATCAGGATGAGCTTCATCGTCCTGCTTTTCCATATAAGTTTAAATTCAAATTTGACGGATGCTCCAACTGCTGTGTTGCATCTATTGCGCGTTCAGACCTGTCCTTTATCGGCACATGGCGAGATGATATACGTATTGATCAGGAAGCAGTAAAGGCTTATGTCGGCGGTGAAATTCCTCCAAACGCAGGTGCTCATGCGGGTCGCGACTGGGGTCCGTTTGATATCCAGAAAGAAGTTGTTGATATTTGTCCAACAAACTGCATGCGATATGAAAATGGAAAACTTGAGATCAACACCAAAGAGTGCACCAGATGTATGCACTGTATTAACGTAATGCCCAGAGCCCTAAGGCCAGGTCTGGATAAGGGCGCAACTATATGTGCCGGTGCTAAAGCCCCGATTCTTGATGGTGCACAGATGGGTACTATGCTTGTTCCTTTTATCAAGATCGAAGAACCTTACGATGAGATCAAAGAGAATATAATTGAACCTATCTGGGAATGGTGGATGGAAGAAGGCAAGAACCGCGAGCGTCTTGGCGAATTAATCAGACGTCAAAGTTTCCAGAAGCTGCTTGATGTAACAGGCATTAAAGCAATGGCGCAGCATGTTCAAGAGCCGCGTTCTAACCCGTATGTGTTCTGGAGAGAAGATGAAGTTCCGGGTGGATGGACACGAGATATCAATGAATTTAGAAAATATCACCAGAGATAGGGGGGAGGAATAATACCATGGCATTTATATCTTCAGGCTACAATCCTGATAAACCGATGGAAAACAGAATAACCGACATCGGTCCACAAAAGTTTGATCAATTTTACCCTCCGGTTATTAAGGCAAATAAGGGTAAATGGCTGTATCATGAAATACTGGAACCAGGCATTCTGGTGCATGTTTCAGAAACAGGTGACGAAGTTTATACAATAAGAGTAGGTGGTTGTCGTTTCATGAGCGTAACACATGTCCGTGAAATGTGTGAAATAGCTGATAAACACTGCGACGGACACCTCAGGTTTACCACCAGAAATAACATTGAAT
>Ga0255423_10006_pt1 | contig 38173 bp, 33 predicted proteins | sample ANMaggSeSYBR02H3_FD_182659 | JGI IMG/M metagenome (GOLD analysis project Ga0255423, IMG submission 182659) | Sediment cell enrichment communities from methane seep in Santa Monica Basin, California, United Staets - ANME aggregate JGI... | ecosystem: Environmental > Aquatic > Marine > Cold seeps >...
ATCATTCAAATCTCTTATTTTTAAATCATAAGGGACTTCTTTATTTTTCATTAATTTAATTTTAAATTCATCAATTTTTTTTCAGAATTTCATTTTATCTAATTCATCATTACCTGTAGATTTTGAATTCAAAGCACATCTAAGAAAAAGTTCGATGGAATTGTGAAAACTAATGATAGCTAACCTTCTATCAATTTTAGTATCAAAATATGCATACTGTTCTCCATGGGAAAAAACATCTTTAATGATGAGCAGCCGTTTAAGATTTTCGTCTGTCATTTTAGGTGTGTATGTAATTCTTTAATAAATACTTTGTTAATTGAGACTGTTAAATTTAATTGACAAGAGATTGTTGGAAAAGTACATGAAAAGTGCCTAAATTGAAACATTCGAAATTATTGTGATAATTAAATCGTTGCGCTTTGTCCTTCATAGTTTAAACACTAATGTCGAAATACTTCAAAATAGGACTTTTCCGACAGTTTCATATACTCAAAACAGACTGAGCAACAAACATATAAGAAGTGAAAGATAATTATAATCAAAAAATGGTGGTGCATTTTATGACAAATAATTCTGAAGGTGATGGTTTATTAGAAGCGATTGGAACTGTCGCACTTGGAATTTTAGGTGGTATTGCACTAGCTACAGTAATTGAAGCATTATTTGGGAGTGATAGATGTCCTGTATGTGATGCATCAGTACAAAGAAATAGCAATCAATGTCCTAATTGCGGTACTCCTTTGGAATGGAGTTAATATGCCTCTTTCATTAATCAAAGATAGACTTTTCAAAATTGGAAATTATACTCTTATTGCAATCGTTTTTGGAATAGTACTTGACAAATGGTCTATACTTGATCTCAGTCAAATACCAATTCCTCATACGGAAGATTTTCTTTATATTTATTTACTAGTTAATGCCACGGCTGCTGGACCTTATATATATCTTGAAAAAAAGCAAAGAGTAGCAATTGGTAAGTTTTGTCCAGCTTGCAACAGTAAATTGGAATATTCTCAAAAATTTCATTGCCCTAATTGTGGAGATATAAAGATTGGTGAATAAGTCATTTGAGTTTAATTTTTGAAAATTCAGAGAGAAATATTAAATTTGAAAGCCTGCGCCTAGATTGAGATGCAGGTATTTGGCAAGATGAGAGCGATTATTGAAATGAGCATCAACACCGATGCCTTTCGGATTTCTAATCCGAGGTCCGTGACGATTTCATCCCATCGACTTCCACTCTAGCTCTCCCCTTCACCAAAAGCCCTTGAAAACACCTTGTAAAAATCAAAAATCCCGAACTCCATAGGCTCGCCCGACTCCCGCATCAACTCCAGCCCCCTCTCAAAGGACAGGATACAGAACGGGCAGTTCGTCAGCAGCCCATCCACCCCCTCTTCCTTGGCCACCTCCATCCTGCGTATGGAAAGTCTATCAGAAACCTCAGGGTAAGCAGCACGCACCCCACCCCCGCCGCCGCAGCAAAGCCCTGAGGACGGCACCTGCACCAGTTCCATGCCCGGAATCTTCTGGATAAGGTCAACATATATAGACTCATCAAGCTCGCTGGCCCTGATATGACACGGATAGTGATACATAGCACGCATTTTGACAGGTTTTAAGTCTTCAAGTCTCAGGTTACCATCCGCCTCCATCATAGTCATGTACTCACCCACATCAAATATCTCAAAATCAAAATCAAGCCCATATTCCCTTGCCAGTCCAGGATAATCGTGCCTGAACGTAGAATTACACCCAGAGCAACTCGTAAGGATGTGGGGTACGCCGTGGATGGCATAAGTATTGAAAATCTCAAAGTTCTGGGTAACAAAAGGTTTCATGGCATCCCTCATACCCACCCGCATGAACGGACTGCCACAGCACACCTGTTTTTTAGGTATATGTACAGCCACATTGTTGTGCTGGAAAATATTGATTATAGCTGCGGCAGTATCCTGCTGCCTGCGATTGATGATACATCCGAAGAACAGAACCACTTCAGCAACAGGCTCCCCCTCGAATTTCTTAATATACAACTCGTGTATCCCGTGAAAATCACACTCATACTCGGGATACTCGTCCACTGCCTGAGTAGTGGTCACAGGCACGCTCGCACCCGTATCAAGCACAGACATGATAAGGCGTTTATGGGCCGGCATGGGTCCGACCTCATTTGCCACAGCACCGCACCTGAGATATTCGATAATATCCCTGCGCAGGGACAGACCCTTGGGACATGCGATCTCACACTCCTGGTCTACAGGGCATTTATAGAGCCCCTGCTCCACCAGCTGCCTTATGCGCTCATCCCCTGCCGAATCCCTGGGATCAACAGTAAACCTGAAGGATTTGGCTATTGCTGCCGGACCAAGGAACGACCTGTCTACATCAATCACATTGCAGTCCGAATAACAGGCACCGCAGAAAATGCAGTCATCCACACTACCAAGTAGTTCCACATCAGCCTGTGTTACTGCGCCTTCTTCTTTTTCTTTTTCTTTAAGAGTGTGGTCGGTGATCAGCCATGGATGTACCTGTTCGATTGTGTTATAGAAGGGTTCCAGGTCCACCACCAGATCCTTTATTGTACGCAGGTGCACCAGCGGCTCCACCAGCACAATCCCGTCCCTTACCACATCCATAGCCTGGGTCTTGCAGGCCAGCATTGCCCTGTGGTTGATGCGCAGCGCACATGAACCGCATATACCGCTGCGGCATGAGCGCCTGAACGTCAGACTGCCTTCCTGGTTGTCTTTGATGTTGATGAGGCAGTCCAGTATGGTTGTACCGCTGCCAAACTCAAGTTCAAAATCCTGGTAATAAGGCTTTTCATCGATATCCGGGTTAAACCTGAGAATGCGAATTATTGCCTTCATTTCCCTGTTTTCCTTCATATCCTCCATTTAATACATCCTCCTCTCAGGCTTGTAACTGGTAATGGTCACAGGTTTATATTCCAGCAAAGGTCCGGTCTCACTACGGTATGCAAGAGTGTGTTTGAGCCATCCCACATCATCGCGCTCAGGATGATCGGTCCGGTAATGTGCGCCCCTGCTCTCCTCCCTGGCCAGGGCGCTGGCTGCAATGACCTCTGAAAAATCCAGGAGGTTCCTTAACTCCAGGGCTTCCATCATCTCAGTATTGAATATCATTCCCCTGTCACTGATACCGATGTTGTTGAACCGTTCCCTGAGTCTCCGGGTCTCCTCCAGCGCTTCGGCCAGCTTTTGGCTGTCCCTGAATATCCCGCATTTCACTGTCATGACCGTCTGCAGGTCATTCTTGATATCTGCAACACGTTCACTACCATCCATCTCTGCCAGTTCGTAGAACTCATGTTCAATGGAATCCAGCATACTGGAAGATACGCCCCCTATAGCTGCTTTTTTTACGTACCGTACAGCGCTTATCCCTGCACGCCTGCCAAATACGATGGTCTCAAGCAATGAGTTCCCTCCCAGGCGGTTGGCACCATGCACACTGACACAGGCACATTCCCCTGCTGCAAAAAGCCCGCTCACACCCAAAACTCTTCCATTTATGTCAGTTGGTATGCCGCCCATGGAATAATGGGCAGTTGGCTGGATGGGAATGGGTTCATGCACGCAGTCCACGTTTGCGAAACTTAAGGCTATATCATGTATCTGGGCCAGCCTCTCCATGATCAACTCCGCTCCAAGATGCCGCAGGTCAAGATGGATATAACCGTCAATCCCCCTGCCTTCATCGATCTCTGTCTGGATGGCCCTGGATATAACGTCCCTGGAAGCCAGTTCCATCTTGGCGGGAGCATAACGTTCCATGAACCGCTCACCATTTTTGTTCACCAGGTATCCACCCTCGCCTCTTGACCCTTCAGTGATAAGTATACCGTGTTTGTACAGGCCTGTTGGGTGGAATTGCACGAACTCCATGTCCTGCAGGGGTACACCCGCCCTGTATGCCAGTGCCAGCCCGTCACCGGTATTGGCATGGGCATTGGAAGTTATGCTAAATGCCCTGCCGTATCCGCCAGTTGCCAGTATTACGGCCCTGGCTCTTATGACCTGGAGTGTTCCACCTGCCATATCGTATGCTACAACTCCCCTGCATATATTATCATGAATGATGAGTGAGACAACATGCCATTCGGAATATACCTTCACCCTGTTTTTCATCATCTGCTCGTACATGGTCTGGAGAAGTATGTGGCCGGTCTTGTCTGCGGCATAACACGTCCTGGCATAACTGTGTCCCCCGAAGTCCCTCTGGGCTATCATGCCTTCTTCGGTCCTGCTGAATATGGCCCCCATCCTGTCCATCGACCTGATGTCACCGGGAGCTTCACGGCATAGTATCTCAATAGCGTCCTGGTCGCCTAAGTAATCGCTGCCTTTCACAGTGTCGTAAATGTGCGATTCAAGACTGTCCCCTATCTTTTCGGCCCAGCCGTCAAGTACCGCTGCAATCCCACCCTGGGCAGCACCTGAATGGGAACGCAAGGGGTGCTGCTTGGATATTACAGCTGTATCAACTTCTTTACTGGCTTCAAGGGCGGCCCGCATCCCGGCAAGTCCACCGCCAATTATGATGATATCGTGTGTTATCATGTAAGATAATAATCTACTGAATGTATATTATAGTCTGCGGCACAATAAGCATCCTTCCTGATATCCCTGATCTGGGCGTAACGAAATCCGATATCCATAACTAATTCACTATCCGCTTCCATTCAAGTCCCTGCTGCCCCATTATCCCCCTCACCTAAAGCCCTTGAGAACAACTTGGAATAATCAAAAATCCCGAACTCCATAGGCTTGCCCGACTCTTGCATCAACTCCAGCCACTTCTCCAAGGATAAGATACAGTACGGACAGTTGGTCAGCGTTCGTACGCACTATCTTCCTTTGTTTTTTAATTCCTGTGTGTGGAGATGAACTGTATTTTGTACTTTGATGGATGAAATGGAAAATCGGGAGGAAGAGTATTATTTACAGGCTTCATTACTTAAATCCGGGGGTTGACTGCGGGGTAGGGGATTTATGCTCGATTAAGTAAGATTTACGAAAGCCATTTAGCTTATAAAAGCGAGTAGGGTAGAGGTGACAGAAATGTTCACTCACAGGTTCGTGCTGGCAAATGCCAAAGAAGGGTTCAAACTGGTGGTCGGTGCAGTAGAGTTCATGAAAGTAATAGTCGAGCCCGGAAATAGTAAGGAGTGAGATAGATGGAAATTGTCAGGGAATACCAGAGGCGGGAGTTTTGCAAGGACTGGGGCTGTCCCAGCCAGGAAAAGATTGATGGGGCAGTAGACCAGGCAGCTGCAGATGCTGTAAGAGAGCAGGATTGTAAGAGCTGTATGGCTCACGTTTTCCACAAATGGCTGAATGGTAAGGACTACCGGATAGTGGTCATTGAATAAATGAAACTTCAGTATACTTTTCGTTTATTTGCTTTTTAATATGGTTGTCCCAGATGGGGTCTTCCATCTGACTTCCTTTCCCTTTGATAAGGGCATTGTATAATCCGGTTTCAAGTAGACTTTTTATAATTTTATCCGATGACACTGAAGGAAGTTTACTCAAACAGCAACACCGATATTGGATGTAAATTTATTTGATGACTCGATAGAAGCTGTGAAATGTTCCAAAATTCCCAGGGTTTTAGCGTTTTCAATATACAACTCTACAGCCTCTTTCAAGTTTTCGAAAGCTTCTTGGGGTGTATCACCTGCACTGGCTACTTCGAGTTTTGGACATTTTGAAACATAAACCTCATCTTCCTGCCAGATAACTGCCGTAACATTGAATTCTTTCATAATTTTCACTTATTAGAGGTAATGTGGTTCGTGTTATAAAATTTTAGTGGGGCAGAGAAAATATGCGTCTCAATCAAGCTGAAACAAAATAACTTTGATCAAGATTATTCACGAGCATTCACCTTGATGCCCCAGACTTGACGAAGTGAGATCCAAAGTGCTTAATGATTTCATCTCCCAGCTTCCATTCTAAGTCCCCGCTGCCCCATTACCCACCTCAGCAAAAGCCCTTGAAAACACATTATAAAAATCAAAAATCCCGAACTTTATAGGCTCGCCCGACTACCGCATCAACTCCAGCCACCTCTCCAAGGATGAGATACAGTACGGGCAGTTGAGTCAGTAGCATGTACGCACCTTCTTCCTTTACTATTTCTATCATGTGTGTGGAATTATTGTTAGGAGACTGGGGATAAGTTGCGTGTACACCTGCTTTTTTAGGAGTTATGTATTAGAAATATTTTTATGAGATTGCGTTTATTGTTCTTTGGGTGTGTGTTCATGAATTGTATTCGGGGCATTGACGGACTAAATGGAAAATCGGGAGATTGGGTATTATTTACAGGCCTCAATACATAACAGGCTGTCCGGTGATTTAAAATCTTGAAAATAAAGGAGTTTGATTAAGTCTTTAAATTGAAAAAAATGGAAAAAATATTACTGGTAGTAATTGTCGGACAGCCTGTTAAGTCCGGCGTACGTGACTGGGGCTTAGGAGAAATTTCACGGAAAATATTTGAATAAGATTTCCTTCCTAAGAAGGAGAAACAGAGATCGCTAGCTGTGCAACATGATATATACATATACATTTAGCAAAAAAGAAGTGATTTGAAATGATTTTGGACAAAGGACATTGGAATAAGCATTTAGATAAAACTGAGAACAATCATCGTAAAATATATGATGTGGATATGGTTGAAATAGCAAAAGAATATGGCACGCCATTATATGTTTTGTTCGAAGATATTATTAAGGAAAATTATAAAAAATATCAAAATGGGCTTGAAAAAGAGTATGACGACAATCTAATATGTTATGCAGTTAAAGCAAACACAACTTTTAGTATTCCTAAATTATTGGTTAAATTAGGTTCTGGAGCAGATGTTGCTTCAGAGTATGAATTGCAATCTGCACTCGATGCAGGAATTCCACCAGAGAAAATAAGAGCAAATGGAAATTGCAAAAGTGAATATTATTTGGAAGAATGCATAAAGAAGAAAATAATAATAAATGTTGATCCGGAAGTAGAGTTAGAGGTGATTAATACAATTGCAAAAGAGTTAGGAATTCCTGCAAAGATAAATCTAAGACTTGCAGGTTTTCCACTTGAGCACATTACCTCGACTGCGATTACAACTTCCAGTGAATGGAGCAAGTTTGGAATTGATGTTAAACGAGCAAACTCTGTGTTCCAAAAAGTATTGGATTTGGATATGTTAATTCCAAATGGATTGATGGTTCATCTTGGTTCACAAATAACTGATATAAAGGCATATTATACAGTTCTCGATACTCTGATAAACCTAACCAGAGATGCACAAAAAATTGGATTTGAGGTAAATGAAATTGATCTTGGCGGCGGCTTGGGTATCCAATACTTTGAAGTGAAAGATTGGGATGCAATTAAAATAAAAATAAAAAATACAAGGAAAGAAAATTATACATGGGCTAATGAATTGATAGGATATGAATATAATCCAGAATTAAAAGATCTGGAATGGATTGGTGAAGAACTTTCTTGCACATATACTCCAGATGTATTTATCCAAAAATTGTTTAATGAAAAATATTCTGCAAACAAAACTTTTAAGAAAAAATTGGAAGAAATTGGAACTCCAAAGTTTGTTATAGAGCCAGGGAGAAGTATAGTTGGAAATGCAGGGGTAACTATTGCAAAAATAGGTCGTGTTTCAAAAACTCCACTTGGACACAATATGGTTCATGTGGATGCAGGTGTTAATTTCCATACTTTTGGAACTGCAGTTCCAGAACAGTTGCATAGAATAGAAATTGTAAATAATATAGAAGAGGGAGAAACTTTTGAAACATTTGTTGCTGGTAATTTATGTTTTACTGGAGATCTTCTTTGCAAAATAAAGAATAAATTGGTAAGAAAACCTAAAAAAGGAGACTATTTATTATTCTATGATACTGGTGCCTATTCAGATTTCTTTGCATCTAATGCAAATTTATTTCCAAGACCTGCAAAGGTTATGGTTGCAAAAGATGGAACTCATAGACTACTTGTAGAAAGAGAAGATTTGTTTGAGGTGTTCCATAGAGATTTGGATTGGAGATCAGATAAAGAAAAAGTTCATGGTGTGCAAAAATGAAATTCCGAATTTGCCTGGCAATTTATTACTTTACTCGCAAAACCAACGCAGAAGGTGCAGGGATGCCTCACAATTCATTGCGGTGTGGCGCGGACGGGGCTTCGATTGACGAACTCATGCTTAACGAAATAGTAGCACCAAAAGTCTATTAGCTAAAATAAGAGGATAAGTATGTCAGCAAAAGAAAATAAGATTGTAGTCCTTCGTTTCATTAATGAAGCCTACAATAGGAGGAACTTGACAGTGGGAGATGAGTCATTAGCTGCTAATGTAGTTCTCCATATCCCCTATGCTGATATTGAGGGGCTGGAAGGTTGGAAACAGTACGCTGGCAGTTTTCTCACTGGATTCACCGACATTGTTGTCCATGTTAAGGACACCATTGCAGAAGGAGATAAGGTTGTAGCGTATTGGACATGTGGCGGTGTCCACACTGGCGAACTTCAAGGGATTGCCCCAACCGGCAAGCAAGCTACATGGACAGGAATCGCCATCTACCGCTTTGCAGGGGACAAGATCGAGGAAATATGGGTATGGAACGATTTATTGGGCATGATGCGACAGCTCGGAGTTGTTTCCCATGTGTGAGGACCGGAAGCATACTAATTAAATGATCGAGATAATAACTAGAATTTGTTACATTTCAGAGCAAAACGCCATCTATAGAACATTTATTTAAGATGTTTGAATAAATCTCAAAATAATCGCAGTACCAAAGTAACTGTCTGATCTGACAAAGGCAAGATAATTAAATAGGAGATTAGTATGTATAAGGATTTTACAGGTTTTGACAATATCTGCATTGTTGGCACTGGTGCAATTGGAGGTGCATTTGGAGGTTTTTTATCCGATGCAGGATATGAAGTAACATTTATACAAAAAAATGAGGATATAATTAATGAAATTAAAGAAAATGGATTGTCAATATCCGGAGTCAAAGATATTCATTTGAATAATGTGACTATCGCACCACCAGGAAGTATCACACAAAAGCATGATCTGATTCTGTTTGCAGTAAAAGCATATAGCTTGGAAGAAGCTCTCAAGAGCACACTGCCAATTATCGGAGAAAATACTTATGTTGTATGCCTGCAAAATGGACTTGGTATAAGTGAAGTTATAAGAAAATATGTCAATGAAGAACAGGTTATAGAAGGTGTGGTTTGGTTTCCTGCAACAATGGTCAAACCTGGATACATCAAGATATTAACATTTTATGAGCAAAGCATACTTGGTGGGAGATCATACAGGTCACAAGAATATGCAAAAAAACTTGCATTATTATTAACTTCAGCAGGAATACCCACGAAAGCAGTTGATAATATTTCAAATGAAGTATGGAGAAAAGCTATTCCAGTAATTGCAAGCAATTCAATCAATGCAATCACCAGGACAAAGTTGGGTATAATATCTGAAATACCTGAATTAAAAGAGAGTTTATTTGCAGTTGCAAAAGAATCCTTGAAAATTGCAAGGGCTGAGGGCATTGAATTAGATGAAGAGTATCTTAGAAGATCAATGCTTAGTGCACTCGAAAAAGGATATGAACATAAAACATCGATGTTACTTGATCTTGTTAATAACAGGAAGACTGAAATTGATTTTTTAAATGGAAAAATCATAGAACTTGGAAAAAAACATAATATACAAACTCCATTAAACCTACTGATATATGGTGTGATTAAAGCACTGGAAGGTGGAAAATTTTAAAATCCTTGAAGGATAAATAAACTTCGATGAATTCTATTATTTGAAATGTCTCAAATAATCAAACCGTTATTTAAAATTAATGAATATTGAATTTGTCAAATAAGTGTTTTATATTATCCTTTTAAATTTCATACATGCGCCTCAATTGAAAAGCTAAATCAGGCAAACCGATAGCAATATAATTACTGAGCATCGTCAAGATGCCCCTCTGGCACTTTAGCCCTGGGTCGGTGACGACATCCCTTGGCTTCCTTTTAAGTCCCCGCTGCCCCATTCCACTCCTCACCAAAAGCCCTTGAAAACACATTGGAATAATTAAAAATCCCGAACTCCATAGGCTAGTGTCGAGTCAACCATACAATATCGCTAGATATATGATTTGACACTTTTACATTTTTCAGTTATTTTTAAGACGCAGATTTACACAGATTAACGCCGATTTAAGGTTGCATCTGCGTAAATCAGCGTAAATCTGCGTCTATTGAGATTATCGAAATAATTTGATTTTAAAATTGTGTCACATGACCTATGCCCTTTACAATCTGACACTTGAAAGTTGACACAACACTAGCCCGACTCCCGCATCAACTCCAGCCCCTTCTCTAAGGATAAGATACAGGACGGGCAGTTGGTCAGTAGCATGTACGCACCCCCTTCCTTTGCCATTTCTATCCTGTGTGTGGAATGATTGTGAGGGGGCTGGGGGTAAGTTGTATGTACACTTGATTTTTTAGGAGTTATTATTAGAAATATTTTTATGAGATTGCGTTTATTGTACTTTGGGGGATGTGGTCATGAATTGTATTCGGGACATTGACGGACGAAATGGAAAATCGGGAAATAGGGTATTATTTACAGGCCTCTATACTTAACAGAAATAAAAAGAAAGGTGGCTGAGAAATGAGGGACGAAGTAAAGGTATCGATTGTTGCTGCTATATGCACTTTTGGTTTGGCAGTAATTTTTAAGAATGTGCTACAGGAAGAACTAAATTTCATCACAATGATCTCTCCTGTTATTCTCTTTCTTGTTTATACATGGAGCAGGGAAGTCAAATCTAAATTCAATACTACAACTGCTTGGATGGGTGCGATCGTGATAGTCACAATAGCAATTATAGCATTATATGCTTTTTAAAAAAAACAAAATAGAAGGAGGAAATGAAACAACAGGGATGCCCCGTAATTCATTGCGTGTTGGTGCGGACGAGGCGACATCTCCCAGCTTCCTCCTCACCAAAAGCCCTTGAAAGCACCTTAGATTAATCAAAAATCCCGAACTCCATAGGCTCGCCCGACTCCCGCATCAACTCCAGCCCCTTCTCTGAGGTAAAATGCAGGACGGGCAGTTGGTCAGCAGCATGTACGCACCCTCTTCCTTTGCTATTTCTAACCTGTGTGTGGAATGATTGTCAGGGAGCTGTGGGTAAGCTGCGTGTACACTTGCTTTTTTTGGGATTTAATTTTGGAAATATTTTTATGAGATTGCATTTATTGTACTTTGGAGGGTGTGGTTATGAACTGTATTCGAAACATTGACGGACGAAATGGAAAATCGGAAGGAGACTGAAAAGTGGATATAACAATAAGAACAGAAGAGGAAAAGGATTATAAAAGGATTTATGAAATAAACAAATTAGCTTTTCAACAAGAAGACGAAAGCAAACTAATTGAGAAAATAAGAAAAGGTGAAAATTTTATTCCTGAACTCTCGCTTGTTGCGGAGATTGATAATAAGATTGTTGGACACATCCTATTTTCGAAGATAAAAATTATTGGAGGTTCTGTTTTTGAATCTCTTGCATTAGCTCCCATGGCTGTTATTCCTGATTTTCAAAAACAAGGAATTGGAGCTACGCTAATTAATAAAGGAATGAAAAAAGCAAAAGAAATGGGATTCGACTCAATAATTGTTCTAGGACATAATGAGTATTATCCCAAATTTGGATTTCTAAGGGCTTCAAAATGGAACATAAAATGTCCTTTTGAGGTTCCTGACGAAGCATTTATGGCAATTGAATTAACAGAAAAAGCCCTTGGTGGGAAGTCTGGAACTGTTAAATACCCGGATGAATTCATAGAAGATATATAAAAACATGAAAAAAGTGAGTTGCCTTATGACGGCCAATATCCCAAGCGTTAAAACTGTTACACGTGAAATACCAAAACAAGAAATCCATAAAAAAATACTCAACCAACGGCCCCAGAGAATCCCTCTGACTTCCAGTCTGGACGTAGCACGGACAGGGCGACATCTCCCAGCTTCCATTCTAAGTCCCCGCTGCCCCATTACCCACCTCACCAAAAGCCCTTGAAAACACATTGTAGAAATCAAAAATCCCAAACTCCATAGGCTCGTCCGACTCCCGTCTAAACTCCAACCCCTACTCTAAAGATAAGATATAGGACGGGCAGTTAGTCAGCGCTCGTACGCACCCTCTTCCTTTGCTATTTTTATTCTATGTGTGGAATGATTGTTAGGGGGCTGCGGGTAAGCTGAGTGTACATCTTCTTTTTTGTGAGGTGTTTTTAGAAATATTATTATGAGATTGCGTTTATTGTACTTTGAAGTGTGTGGTTGTGAACTGTATTCGGAACATTGACGGACGAAATGTAAAATCGGGAGGCAGAGTATTACTTACAGGCCTCGGTAATTAAGTCCGGGGTATGTGACTGCCAAATGGATTTCTTATGCTCGAAAAGAATATAGGAATTCAGAGCGACTTTTATGAATTTTAATATAGTGTCGAGTCAACCATACAATATTGCAACATATATGATCTGGCACGGTTATATTTTCCAGTAATTTTCAAGACGCTGATTTACGCAGATTTAAGGTAGCATCTGCATAAATCAGTGTAAATCTGCGTCTAATATAATTATTGAAATAATTTTATTTTAGAATTGTGCCCTATGCCCTTCATAATCTGACACTTGAATGTTGACTCGACACTAGCTTCTTTGACCTAATGATCCACAACTCTCCAGATACGTGTATCATGTTCACAAATTTGCTCGGCAACTTCTTATATTGTCATACATTGAGACATTGTTACGATTAAGGCATCCATAAGAAGTGTAAATCCATTACATTTTCGTGCCCATGGGATTTCAATTCGGTGAATTCCGCATTATGTACATTCTATTCTTGGAACTCTGCAATGAAAATACACTTTGTACTGCAAGAAATTAAGATGCCTTCACACTCTCTATTTTGTATCATAAGCAGAGCATTCGGGTTTATTACATACAGGACATTCAAATTTGGTTCCATGTGCAAAATCAAGGTAAAGATCTATTCTTTTCCCATCGGGATTGAAATCAATGTTTGTAAGTTGCCATGGATCATTTATGTTTAATGCTTTTTGGAAAAGATCTTCGTACATTTTAGATACACCCTCTTTCTCTAATTGTTCAGATGTTAGTATAATATTTCAAGTTCCCCATACTAAAGAGCGAAGAGCCAAATGTTCTTTATTTATTTGAACCACCATCGAAAACCAAGATATTTATAGTCATTGATATAATCGATCCAGATTGATTTTAGCAGTCTAAGGACTTATTCCTTGTTATTGATAATTCTACAGGTCTAAAATAAGATATATCCAGTCTTTCCAGTTCTCTGAATTTTATTTATTCAATTTTGCAAACAGAAATTTAAACTGACAATAAAAAATTGAAACTGTTCATGATTTTATGGTTGCATCTCTACTTTTTTCATTGAATATCTTTTGGGCATACGAATTATTTAAAAATTAGTATGATTCGTGCATGGTCTGATTGTTTAGAAATTCGAATCCGAAGATGGTGCTAAATGAAATAAAATTCATGTGTCATCGGGTAAGAGTAATATTGTAATGGAACACGGATTGCATGGATAATGAATAAATCCGTCCAATCCGTCTCATCCGTGTTCGATTTAAATTAAATCGGAGAATCGTCTGAAATCATTGGTCTTTTGGAAAATAATGCATATCGACTCTGTCAAACTCCTTAACCGATGACCAATAAAATAAAATTATATAGTTATTCGAAGATACTGAAACATCCGCAACAATTAAATCGAATAAGACTATACATGAAGTACAATTCCATTGTGCACCGATGGTCTAGCGGCTATGACTTGGGCCTTCCAAGCCCACTACCCGGGTTCGAATCCCGGTCGGTGCACTTAAAATTTTATTATACTCTTATCTTCCGACCACGTTTATGATATGAAAAATATTATATTTTATCACAAAAAACAGAATGTGGATTCTGTCAAGATGGCAGAGTAGCTCAACAATGTAAAGACTGCGGTGTGATCATGAACGAAAGCAATACCAGAAAAAACATAAAACCAGGATCAAATGTGGGAATTATTTTAAAACAAGATCAAAGGAGCGGGAAAATAACCCAAGGTATTGTAAAGAAAATATTAACTAAGTCCTCACATCATCCACATGGAATAAAAGTCCAATTAGAAGATGGCCGGGTTGGAAGAGTTAAGGAAATCCATTAAAAATTCAGGACACTGCCCAAATTATCCAGTTCAACACCCATCAATACGCCATTGATTCGAAAAAACCATCATACTACCTGGAGTTGCTAACCCCACAAGGCAGATACCTGTGCGCCTTGCAGTCTCAATACCGCTGTTTAAGGGTGCAGCCTTTGTCACCACCATGGGTATACCTGCCCGTGCTGCTTTCATTACCATACCAGCCGGCTGTCGTCCTGTAGACAGGATAAAGTGCTCACCCGGATTGAAACCGTCCATTAATGCCTGTCCGATAGCCTTATCCACAGCATTATGCCGCCCCACATCAATGGCATAGGCAATACAACCACCTTGCCTTTCAATAATACAAGCGGCATGAGTGCCCCGCGTCTGCTGGTATATTTCAGATTCCAGATAGTGAAGCGAACCTTGAATGATATCAGGATGGAAATGAATATTTGATTCCACCTTAACATCCCCATTATTCTTCCGGTTAACACTCATGCATCCGGATGAGCGGATCTCAAACCCCATATCGAAATAGTCGTTTTGGGTGATTTCAGCATAAATCCTGTTTTCGCTATCAATCCTGATATCCTGGATGTCAGATGCAGCACCGACAAAACCCTCACATACAAGATATCCAACCGCCAGTTGTTCAAGCTTTCCGGGAGATGTTAATATGGAAGCTATACGCGCATTATTCACATAAAGTTCCACAGTTTCTTCTACCGCCGCAGTAAAACTTGATGAACGAGCATTGCTGTTAATGATCTCGACTGTTTCATATTCCTGCTTATACATAGCACCTATTCCATAATATACAGAATTGAACTGCTATATTTATGTATCCTTATTTAACAATGATTGACTATAAAAGTGAATATGACAGAAAAGCATCGTATGAGGAAATATATCACATATTTTGAATACATATACAAATATTGTTGAAAGACAGGCAATTCATATAGCAAAACTTTAGTATCTACAACTGTCAATATGTCATTGAGTGTTCTATTATGTTACGACAGCGGTTTGTGCTTGATACCAGTGCATTGACAGACTCTGCAACCAGGGAGAAGGAAGGGTACAAGACCCTGTGTGAAGGGATTAACAGCATCATGGATATTATTGCAGAGGCCAGATTATCATACGAGCTCAGTTGTTATATACCCTACCCGTCTGTCTATAATGAACTGTGTGGTTTTATCAAGAACAATGGCTGCGAGGATGAAGTGATCGCCAAGATCGATACCTGGCTGGTTAAAAAAACGCCGGACCGCTACGAGGTAAAGATACCTTCAAAGATATTCTATGAATACGTGGATTACATGCGAAGCCGTATCAACAAAGGTATGACAGTTGCAGAGGATGCCATCTGGGAAGCTGCTACCGACTGCTTATTTCTCACATCCAGGGCACAGGATAAAAAAAATATCGAGATAGAAATTGAACGTAATGTCATTGGTAGTGTTGTGGGAAAATTCAGGGATAAATACCGCACAGCCCTTAGATACGGTATCCTTGACAGCGGCCCTGATATTGATGTGTTGCTGCTTGCCAAAGAACTTGATGCGGCTGTAGTGGCATCGGATATGGGTGTGCAGAAATGGGCGGAACAACTGGGATTAAGGTTTGTGGAAGCAAAGTCCTTCCCTGCCATGATCAAGGAATACCTGCAGCATAAGATGAAGGTGTGAAACATGTATTATTTTGCCATCTCTGTGGCGGCCTTTGTAGTGGTGGCGTTTTTAACCCTGCGGGATATTCGCATATTCAGGCGCACAAAACTGGAATCATACCGGAAAGGTGCAATGAAGGGCATGGCTGCAATGTTTTTGGTGCTGCTGGGAGGAGTCGTGGTACAGGTTTTTCCACAACTCGGTCTGCTACTGGTGTTGATAGGAATGTTCATTAATAAGAAGGGGCAGCGAGAGGATGTGTTCGGCGGGGCCAAAACAGCAGACAGGTTCCTAGGAAAAACAGAAATTAAGAATTGAGATACTCCAATAACCTAAACCTGGCATACGGCTGCCATTACAGTAGCCCGCACAAGTTTAATCTCATTATACATACAATCATCGCCCAATTTCTCCTTGATAGGGGACAGGTATTCGGGTCCAACATCCGATATTGCCTTCTGGATAGCTTGTTGCTTGTGTGTATCTACCCACTGATCTATAGAATCGATCTCGCCTGCCAGAATCAGTTTCTCTATATGGGTGATAATGGTACTGGCAGAAAGGTTCCTGATGTTGGCGATCTGCTGGATAGTCAAACCTTGCCTGTGAAGGTCAAGAGTCTCCTGCTGCGTGGCAGATATCCTCCCCTGTACACCCTTGAGTAATTTCGGGCTTTGTACAGGTTTTCCTGCAATATGATCCGCGATCTCGGCTAAAAATGCATCACCATATTTTTTCAACTTATTCTCTCCCACACCTGTTATGTCCAAGAATTCCTGGTGTGTCCCGGGTAAGTTCGAAGCCATCTGTTCCAGGCTCGTATCTGAAAATATGATATATGGCGGCAGGTTCTTCCTGTCAGCCAGCGTTTTCCTGAGCTGTTTTAACCTGTCGAATAATCCGGTTTCAGCAGATATATTTTCTTGCTGGCGTATTATCTGCCTCTCTTCTGTCGGTTTTACTAAGCTGATCGCCTGTTTTCCATCCAGTATATCCCTGCTATCATGGTTTAAGGTCAGTAACGGATACCTGATACCCTCAACACGTAACACCCCCTTCTGTATCATTTCCCTGGCAATGACCTGCCACTGTGTTTTGGAATAATCGCGCCCTGCTCCATGACTTTTCAGGAGGTGATGGCCTTTAGTAATTATTCTCTTATTCTTTGAACCGATCAGGACATCGATCACATGATTCATTCCGAATCGCTGGTCAAGTTCTTCCACACATACCAGAAGCTTTTGTGCGGCTTTAGTGCCGTCAAAGGTTTCCCTGGGTGAGATGCAGATATCACACTTCCCACAATTTTTTACACCCATATCCTCACCAAAATATCTTAGCAATACCCCACGACGGCAGGTACTGCTCTCGCAATAATCTGTCATTGCCCTGAGCTGGGCCAATGCAATGTCCTGCTCCTTTTTGCTGTTCTTCTTGTTGATGAAATACTCTATCTTATAACGGTCCCCATGGCTAAAGAACAGGATGCAGTCACAAGCCAATCCATCCCGTCCTCCCCTCCCGGTTTCCTGGTAGTAGCCCTCAAGGTTCCGGGGCAGGTCATAATGTATGACAAAACGCACATTGGGTTTATCTATCCCCATACCGAAGGCAATAGTGGCAACAATGATGTCGGTATCGTCCTTTATGAAACTTTCCTGGTTCCTGGACCGCTGGATGTCGGAAAGGCCGGCATGGTATGGCAGGGCCCTGAACGCGCTTCTTTGGAGCTTTTTTGTTAGTGAATCCACGGTATTCCGGCTCTGGCAATAGATTATACCGGAATTGCCCCTGGACTTTCCCAGATACCTGAGTAATTGATCGTACGCATCCTGCTTGGGCCAGACCTGGTAGAGAAGATTGGGCCTATCAAAGCTTGCCATATAAGTATTGCAGCCAGCCAGGTTTAGCTGGCCTGTGATATCCTCCTGTACTTTTGTAGTGGCTGTTGCCGTCAGGGCAATTACGGGAACGTTTGGGAATCTTGACCTCAATGTCCTGATCCTCCTGTACTCTGGCCTGAAATCATGGCCCCATTCAGAGATGCAGTGTGCCTCATCAACAGCGAAGAGGCTGACCTTAGCATCCTCCAGTAATTTAAGGGTCTGGGACATTAAAAGCCGCTCAGGTGCCATATAAAGGATCTTGATCTGTCCATTCATGATCGCAGTTGTAATTTCTTCTGCTTTTGCAATCGACTGGGTGCTATTGAGATATGCGGCTGCTATGCCATTTGATCTCAAACTGTCCACCTGGTCCTTCATTAGCGAGATCAGTGGTGAGATGACCACACTCAAGCCTTCCATCAGGAGTGCAGGAAGCTGGTAACATAACGATTTCCCCCCGCCGGTAGGCATTAACACAAAAGTGTCTTTTTTATCCAGTACATCCCTGATAATGTCTTCCTGATGCATACGGAATTCTGTATAGCCAAAGTATTTCTGGAGTGTTTGGTGCATATTCATACCGAAAATTACTGATTATTTTACAGATAGGTGCTTTTAATTCTGATCTCCAATATGGCATAAGCCTGATATAACTTGCAGCCTAGCGGGGTGAAAGTAATATTGCTATTTAGTAAGGGAGAGGACGCCGGAGTGCCGTGGGGGTGGCAGGAGACGGGAAGCCTGGAGGGTGGTAAAAAAAGGGGGAGACGTGTATTTGGTTTTTCACTTGAGCAGTTATTCCAGGTCATCTCTACTCAACCCGGTTTGATGAAGAATGTTAAGTAATGTTCCTTTTGCAAGTTCTTTGTGTAGAGGAACTACTGTTCTATAGGTTTCCATAGCGTCAGGAATGGCTTGAATTTACCATTATAAGCATCAGCAAACTGCTTCCACGCTCATTTCTGCCCCTTAAATGGCTTGAAGAGTAGAAATCAATTCACCCGATGGTTTAGTCGACTCTAAAACTTCAGTCAAACGTTGCGACGTCACACCAAACCGCAGCAGAGCTGCGGAGTATAAAGATTGAGATAAAAATGCACTCGTTATTCATATTCATTCCCATCCCCATCTCAATTTCTCTTCTCAGTTTTCCTTATCCCCTCTTCAACACATCTGACAACAGTTCCTGTGATCTTCTCACCAAACTCCGTATACGATCCGGCATATTCTATGTACGGTGAGGAATGTTTCCGGTATGCCACTATCACCGCATCAGTGGTCGTTCCTAAAAAATCGTATCCCATTTCTATCAGCGCAAGGCCTTTAGCCTCAGTGGCTGTAATGATCGCCCCTGCCATTGCACCTTCGGACAGGGTTCCGTTAACAACAAGAATAATATTGATGGTGCCTGCCTCACTATCCTTTACCCTGAAGCCTGAAGGATGAGTAATACCAGCAGTGACAAAAGTTGTCAGGTAGTCATCTGTACTTACACACAGATCGTCCATGTTCACTGCTGTCAGTAGTCCAAAATACGGCCTTTGCAACTGAAGAGAATCAGCCAGTCGGTTCAGATACTGTGCAGGTTCGAAGTGGTTAAAGCCCGGCTGCACCTGATGGTTGAATAGACGATCCACATGCCCGCGACCGCCGTTAATGCCCGAACTAATTGCTTCGAATTCACCCTCGATGATCAACGTGGAATCTTTAATGTAGTGTATCATGCAGCGGCTCCAGTACAGGTATTACATAAAGCGAGTTTGTAATTTCATTTGGTATTACTTTTACCGTAATATTAAATGCACGTTCAATATTAGAAGAGGTCAGCACCTGCTCAGGGGTGCCAGCTGAGATCAGTTTCCCGTCCTGGAGAAGACATATCTTATCGCAATAATAGGCAGCAAGGTTCAGGTCGTGGATAACTGCTACCACAACCATACCCTTTCGAGAGGCATTCTTTATAAGATTTAAAATATCGATCTGATTCGTTATATCAAGATGTGAAGTTGGCTCATCCAGAAGCAGGATCTTCGGATTCTGTGCAAACGCCCTTGCAATGATCACCCGCTGCAGTTCCCCGCCGCTTAACTGCGTGATCAACCTGTCTTTCAAAAAAAGTGTGTTTGTTTTTTCCATAGCGTCCCTCACTATATTGATATCCTCAACAGTTTCAGATACTTTGATATAAGGAGTCCGCCCCATTAACACGATATCTTCCACAGTGAACTCGAAGTTTATTGAGATCACCTGTGAGACAACTGCCACCTTTTTTGCGATCTCTTTGCTTTGCATCTCATTAACATTCGTCCCATCGATAAGAACTGTCCCCGAGATGGGTTCTAAAACCTTTGTTATGGTCTTTAACAGCGTTGTTTTTCCTGAACCATTGGATCCTATGATCCCTACAACTTCTCCTTCACTGGCTTTGAGTGATATACGCTCAAGGACATGCCTGTGTCCATAACCGGCGCTCAGGTCTCGAATCTCAAGCATACAGGCTTTGCCTCCTCTTTCGTAACAGATATATGAAAAACGGTGCACCGAACATGGCAGTCACGATACCCACTGGTAGTTCGACCGAGTCTATGATAGTCCTGGAAAAGGTATCGCAGAGTACCAGAAAGACTGCACCCATCAGGGTTGAAGCTGGAAAAAGTATCCTGTGGTCGGGACCGACTATTATGCGCATGATATGAGGAATGATGAGCCCCACAAACCCGATGATACCGCTGACAGATACAGCAGCAGCCGTGACCAGTGCGGACAATACCAGCACGTAGCGCTTCACCTGCTCAATGTTTATACCCAGGTACTGCGCCTGCTCTTCTCCCAACAGCATTACATTCAGGCTCCAGGCAAAACGATACAGCACAAGGATACCAAAAATTATCATGACAGATGTGATCTTCACCTTATCCCAGTTTGCTGTCCATAGTCCGCCCATCAGCCAGAAGATTATCTGGTGAGGTGAATGTGAAATGAATATGATTAGGGAAGTGAGTGCAGCGAGCAGCGAACCAACTGCTATACCAGACAGTAAGAGTGTATCGACCGGCACCTTTCCCCCGATCTTTGATATATTGTATACTACAAATATTGTGATAACAGCCCCTATAAATGAAAGTAGCTGGACCGGCAGCAGCAGCAAAAAAGCAAGTGATGCTCCCAGTGCCGCACCTGATGACATCCCGATAATATATGGGTCTGCCATTGGGTTTTTCAACAATCCCTGCATTGCACAGCCTGCTGTGCTTAAGGCTGCACCCACCAGGGCTGCGAGGAGTACCCTGGGAAGGCGGATATCGCTGATAATGACCTCCTGGCTGTCAGTCCAGGTCTTCTCAATGAAAGGATTGGCCATCAGGATCTTTGCGGTGGCGGACGGGAATATTTTTTCAGTTATGTCTAATACGCCATTGATTATTTCAGTTACCAGTATCTTTGTGGTGATATCCGGAGAGATACTGGTAGAGCCTATGGCTGTATTGCTGATTATTGCTGCAAGCAGGAGTAATGCCAGTATAAGTATAACCGACTTGCCGGGTTTAGCCATGATAGTTATCTCTTAGATGTAGATGGATATTGATGGGGGATGGATGTAGATGATTGAGAGTAAATCATCTACTATAATCTTTTTCGTTTTGAATAAACCATCAGTATCATGCCAAGTGCAAGTATCATACCAAAGCCGGGCGTCGAAGATGTGTCGGATGTGGGTGATACGATCTCCCCTGACTGGATCTCAGGTGCGATAAAACCATGCAGTTCAGCTAATCCCTGGACGATCCTCGGACCTGCCAGTTCGATCGTGTTCGGATCGTCTACAGGATATACTTTATTATTTTTCACTGCATCTGTTTGCGCCAGTACCTGGTTACCGGTTATGGCTTCCATTATGGTATATGACCCTCCACCCATACCTGAACAGATTATGATCTGCGGGTTTTTATCAACAACGTCTTCAATACTTATGACCGGCCAGCCTTGTGCCTGAATGATATTATTTCCGCCAGTCATTTGTATCAGGTCATCGGGATAGGAACCTGCACCTGCTGCATACATGGGCTCATGCCAGACGATATAAAGCACGCGGGGCTTTCTACTGTCCGGGATATCTTCGGTCATGTCTGTTATATCCCTGATCTGCTGCGTCATATCCGCAGTAAGCGATGCAGCAGTATCATCATTCCCTGTGATGTTCCCCACAAGCCGGATGTTCTCAAGAATGTCATCCATTGTTTTTGGGTTTAATGAGACCACTTTGAGGTCCAGGTTTTTCAATGCATTGACTGTATCCTCGCTGTTGCCGTGTTCGGCAAGGACAAGGTCAGGAGTAAGGTTCACCACTGCTTCGATATTCACTGTCGAGAATCCCCCTATCTTGGATAGATTGACAGCTTTTGGAGGATATGTATCATATGTAGTGCCGCCAACTACTCTGTCGCCGGCTCCTACTGCGAATAATATCTCTGTATTACACGGGGACAGGGATACGATGCGCATAGGTGTTTTTTCGATTGTCACTGTGCATCCGAAATTGTCGGTGACATTGATGGGATACGCCAGTGTATTTGGGGTCAACAGTACGGTTACGGTTAGAATAAACAAAACGATATGGGATGTTTTTAGCATTAGTAATTCCTCTGACATCATCTGGATATTTCATATATAATACTGGTGTTCCGGGTTACAGGTGTTAGCTTAAAGGGGGTCAATACATCGTGAGCGCAGTTAAATGAAAACGTGATACAATATATCTCAGGTTAATTACTACTATTCAATCCATCAGTTACTGATATTTATGGATATCTTCTTTTTAGTCACTGGTACCAGTTTCTTCCATTCAACTGTGACATCTTTCTCCAATAAATATTCATCAACTGTTTTATCTGAGGGTTTTCCATCAATCTCATACAGGAATAATCCTTCTTCACCGTCTGTAGATATTACATATTCTCGATTGCCCACTCTTTTAACCTCTACAGCCGACACGCTTCTCAGTGCATCTAACAGGCTGCTTTCTTTTGGCAGTTCGATGTTATCAACTTTAGCAAATTTATCTAGTATATTATTTATATTTTCTGATTTGAGCTTGAGTACATGGGTTCTGCCGAATTCTTTTCTTTCAATAAGGTCGGCATCTTCCAATATCCTGACATGCTTTGCCGCAACAGGGACCGAGATATTTAATTCCTTTGCCAGTCCTGAAATATGCATTTCAGTATCAGCCAGTACCTGCAGCATATTCATGCGGGTGGAGCTTCCCATTGCCTTGAAGACTTTATTATCTATCTGGGTCATAACTATTACCTTAAATCGAAGTGATATTTAAGTTATTCTTTTATGACCGGCACGGAATTATTCCAATATTACTTTGGAAGTGTTCAATCAACTATTCAGTAGCTAACACTTTTTGTCACAATAGTCATTCAAAAAGCAATTTGACCCTCTAATCATTAAATTTACGATCCTGCCACAACATCCTTTTTATCGTATTGAATAAAAGTTTCGTATGCCTTTGAACACACGTCTGGATTTAAGCCATCCAGATAGCCACAATATCGCTTCAAACAACATAGTACCCACTCATCCTACTTGCACAGCTTCCTCAATTTTTTTGCTAAATTGCCTATTATGCTGTTGACTATATGAATCCCGGTATTTTCCAAGCCCTGAAGAATGGTTGAAGTAAAATCCTAATAAAATTCCTGAATTGCCTAATATTGGCACGTCTCAGTTTCGTGGAAATCGCTCTCCATCCACTCAGGAAAAGCCCAACCACGCGTTTATTTCCCTCGGGTGGTTTGATAACCTCTCCTGTTTCTTCTTTTCTCACTCTTTCAAGCACACATAAGACATATGCGAAAGCAATCGGAATCAGTAAAGTTTTTATCCTTTTTGGATCAGTTACTCTGGTCTTTTCGAGATCAAAGGCGTTTGTTTTTCAATCTTTATGCATAGGCTCGATACCAAAACGCTGCCCGTATACTTTATTAGCTTTATGAGGATTGTTGAGTGTCGTGGCTAAAACCATCGCTTCTTCATATTTCTCGTCCTATGTCAGCACAACATTCATCTTAAAAGTACTGTCTCGTGTTATCATTTGGTTATGAAGAACATAATGTGATCCCCTTCCCATCTTTTCTAACAATTTTGCAATCTTTGTTTCCGACATGTTTTCACTTTTTACGTACATACTTGTTTTCATTCGCAGTGTAGCCTCCACACCATACGTATTTTTAAGCCATTCAGCCAGCTTTGGGCTGGAAAATTCTCGATCTGCAACAACATGGATCGGTTTGCCAAAAAGCCACTCCATCTGCTGCAATCCTTCGATAACCGGTGTCAAGATACGTTTCCAGTGTTCGAAAGAACTGTTTCCTTCTCGATCAAGGACAATCCAGTATAACGGTAGAACACGCCTTTTATAACCGACTGCTACCGATAGAATATTTATGTATTTGCAGCGGTTCTCCCAATCTGTGCGATCAATTGCCAGCATGATTTCGTCTTGTTGTGACAGAAGTGGACGCATAAGACGGATTAACGGTACAAGTGTTATGGCTGGTGACAATTTTTTGTTGGATAAAAAGCGACGGATGCGCTGTATACATGCCATCTCACTTGGACCATCTACAGCTAAAGATTCGCCCAATCTTGAAATATGTGCTTTGTTGTCTTCCAGCAAGCAGACAACCAAAAGAGAGAGCATATTTGTTAACGGTTTTGACAAATTTAAACCAATTTCTGAAACTAATTTCAATATAGTTCCATGAAAGTGACTATAGCTATTCAAATCATTCATCCCCTACAACTTTATGAGACTCTTCCATTTTTACATGAAATTTTTAAAGCCTCAACAGTTTAGGAGCATAATGTTTAAAAAGTGTTATTTACTGAATATTACCGGTCTTATTTTTGAAAACCATATTATCTATTTGGATACCATATGTTATCTAAATAATATAGTATATCAATATCTGCATCCATGTAACATCGGGACTCATCCTCCTGATTTGAAAACCGTGGCGTGAATATGCAGCACGGTTTTTATCTGTTTACTATAGATTTCCTGATAACTATGAATACCGGACATCAAAATACACATCCTCCAAAGAATTACAGATCAAGACCGACATATGAACATCAAATGGTGCTAATAATTAATTTGAATAGCTAATTTGTAGACGTCAGCTTTTAATAAAATGGCTAACAAGCCGTTTGCTTGCTATTTTCAGTAACGTATCTACACGACCAAATAACGGACAGGGATTTAAATGGATATAACTTTTGGATTTGAAATTATCCAATTATTCAAATCGGTAGCACAAACAGGAATATATGTTATTTCGGCAAACCTGTTATATCCGGTTATAATTATACTGTTGGGCTTACTTGCCTGGAGTTTCATAGAGGTTGGCGGTTTCTTCACAGAGTGGCGAGCCAGGCACAGTGATTTCTGGTTGATCGAAAACGGAGCTTTAAAAGCGAAGGGAATAATGGAAGCAAACGATTTTGCAAATGTACCAGTCATTCTTAAAAAATTCTGCTCAAACAGGTTTCATTATTTTTTTATTAACAATCTTTCAGAATTCCAGGATGACTTCCATAACAAAGACCTCATGGGTCTCAGAGTTGAAAAGTTGTTACAGGAGTGTGATGCCGAAATAATAAAAAGACTTGAAAAATCAAGGTTTGTGGCAAAAGCAGGTCCCATGTTCGGTCTGATGGGGACGCTCATACCAATGGGACCGGCACTGGCCGGGCTTGCAGAGGGCGATATACAAACGCTGTCTGATAACCTTATTATTGCATTCGGTACAACAGTTGTCGGACTGATGGCCGGGGTGAGCGGGCATATGGTCGCCATGATCAGGGACAGATGGTATACAAAGGATATGAGCGATATAGAATATATCTCTGAAATGTTATTTGGCGAACATGTTATTACTATTGAAAAATCAAAACAACCGGATCCGGACGAACTATTAAAGAATAATATTTATGATACGGTAAAGGTAAGTTTCGGATTCGTTTATTATGACATGTTCTTTACACCAACAAGTGTGGTCATTGCAAGAACTGCCGGCAGTATACTATCCCAACCGCTAATTCTTGCAGCTTTGTTTGCTGCAGTGAACATAGTGATCCTTGTTATCGCTGAAGCAGGTTATACCGCACTGCCTTCTTACCTATATTTGACATTCATCAATCTATTGATGTTAGTAATAATTTTATATTCATTATTTTTAACAAGAGAACATGCAAAACAAAAATCCTATGAACTGAGTGAACTTCATCCGGATGAGATACTGAAAAACGATACACGTAACGTTGAGATACGCTATTCGGATATTAAAGAAATTAATATTTCGAAATCTGTAATGAAAATATTCACAGACAGCCAATGTCTTAAAACCGGTCGTATTGTGTCCCGGAATTATTTGAACAGGATACAGACCTTACCCATTTCTGTGACAATTGGTGAGAAAACATGAGATATATGAACCGCAGAAAAAGTAAAACATATTTAGATGACGATCCCATGAGCAGTGTTGCGAACCTCTTTGATGTTGCCATGATATTTGCCATCGGACTGCTTGTGGTTGCACTGACGCACTTCGGGGTAGAAGAACTGATCACCCAGAGTGATGTCACTATTGTAATGAATCCCGGACAGGAGAACATGCAGGTGATAATCAAGCAAGGTGATGATATAGAGAAACTTGAACTGACCAAAGAAGAGGTTTCTACAAGCGGGAGGAAGTTCGGAACAATCTACCAGACTGACAGTGGAGGCTGGGTGCTTGTTAAGGGGGCGTCCGGTGATTAAACTGGCATTGATACTGTGTTTATTCTCGGTAATGGTTATACCGGCTACTATTGCATCTGCAGATGAGATACAATGGGAGTCCGGCGGTAAAGCCGTACTATACCAGGGTGATAATTACACACTTGAAGAATATGCAGTAGAGGTTGCCGATTTTGATAAAGAGAACGGCATGGTTCTATTACATTTGACAAAAAATGGTGTGATTTTAAGCAAGGCTGTTCTTAATGCAACGCTTGATGAGTATATTTATGAGGATGAGATCAAGATCAATATTTACAATACTACGGATGATGCTTTATCACATGCTCCGACCATGTGGGAAAATCCCCGTATACATATTGAATTAAATATAAAGGAAAAACCGTGCATTTATCTGGATGTCACCACTGATCGCACAAAATATAAGCCAACTGATTCTGGCATACGTGTTACCTGTAAAATTGTGAATAATGGCGCAGCTATCACTGATATGAATATGTATATTGATCCGGAGGGGTTGCGTGTAATCGATGGAAGATCCACTAAACAAGTGGATATACCAGTCAACTCATCCAGTACTGTGACGACAAGACTGAGGGTCCCGTCAATGTTGCGAAAGCAAACATTTGATATACCGGTTACTCTAAGCTGGGTGGACATTAATGGAGTGGCACGCAATCTGTCACGTTCAACATTAATAACCGTTCTACCCATCTGCAACCTTAAAGTAATAAAAACAGCAGGGGATAGTATCATAGAATTGTATGTACCTGTTCGTATCGAAGTAGAGAATACGGGTATTGTCAATTTGTCGATCAAGTTAAGTGACCATGTTCCGCAGGATTTTGAGCTGGTTGATGATCAGGACCTGAACTGGCATTTTGATCTCAAACCACATGAGAAGAAATGCTACTCATATTTCCTTAAAGCGCAAAAACCAGGCGAATATCCCACTGGCCCTGCCATTGCACAGTGGAACATGCAGGGAGAAAATTTTAGTGTAACATCCAATGCACCTTGGATAATAATAGACGGGGCATGCATCATTATTAACAAAACCGCGCTCCCTGGTGAAGTCGATATCGGGGATAATGTGACAGTCACGCTATCGGCTATAAATACAGGCAATGCCCCAGCCACTGTTTATGTGACCGACCATATTCCAGCAGGCACGCGAATGCTTGATGGAAATACCACACTGGGAACCACATTAGAAGAAAAACAATCGTGTTCAACAACGTATATTATCACAATGGGATCAGCCGGAAATATAATACTTCCATCACCTGTCGTTGAAATCATCAATGATGCTTATTCCAGGGTGCAGATATCAGAGATGATTTCCATTAATGTCTCATCGCCCCAGGCTACAGAAACTGTTCCTGAACCAACGGTCCAGCACCAGGCAGTAGAAAGCACGGGACCAGGACTGCCAATATTCGAGGTTGCATTCACCATAGTTGTCATACTTCTTCTCTGGGTTTTGATCAGGAGAATCGAATGAATCTTTCAATTGAGTGAATCTGGCACTTCAACTTTTCTTTCTGTGAAAACCTCTGGGTAGATGGAGATGATGTTTCGCATCAATAAGCGAGCGCTTCTCGTTGCGGTGTCCGTGATACAGTAATCCCAGTATAAAGAGCAAGCAGATAATAAAAGCTGCTGGTAAAGCTCCTCCCCCACCGGAACTGCCAGGACTGGCATCACCAAACAGGAATCCTGTGATCTCGCTTATTCTCTCTTTTACAGAACTACTCGTATCACCTGAATATTCCAATCCGCCTGCTCCTGCCTCACTACTTTCGCCAGTGTCATCTCCGGATCCGATCCCGCCGCTGGATCCGCCCCCAGTGCCGCCGTCATATCCGGGACCGTAGCCAAAAAAGGTTTTGTTCGTGAGCACTTCAATTTCTATTGTCATATTGTTATTCGTTTTATCCACATCATCAGCCAGATCCACCGTGCCTGTGAGGGAATATGTTCCTGTGTCATCCGGAGTCCAGTTAAAACCTACCGATGTGTTATTAATGTCATTATTGTTATCATTGTCAGTACCATCATTATTTTGCAGCGAGGTAGTAGTATTATTCTCCAGCCTGCTATTGATCATCAGGCTCACATCAAACGAGATGTTCGTCCCGGACCCAATGCTCTGGATATGCACCGTTATATTAATGTTCCTTCCAACCGGATTCACGTACGGTGCATCAATTGCTGTTACAGCAAGGTCGGGTTGATGATCTCCAACTGTAACATCCTCTGTACACCAGTTATTCATCGGATCTGACTCGGTCACGTTTTCATCGGCGTCAACCGTTACCATTAGATGGTGATTTCCGGTTCGTTGGGGTGTCCAGTTAAAGGAAACATTCGTTACATTACCAATATCCAGTGAAGGAACTGTTATTTTATCGATTTGCCCGTTTTTATCCGTAAGTGCCACACTGTAACTTTCACTTACATTGGATTTACCAATATTATTAATTTGTGCAGTTATGACCACTGTTTTTCCGACATTTATCTCATCCGGTACATATATTTTTTCCACGGTAAGATCGGGTAAGGTGTTAGAACCGAATGCAATCACCCGGCCACCTCCAATCGTATAGACCTTTCCATTAGCTATAGCAGGCGATGAACCCCCGTAGTCCGAGTGCCAGAGCACGTCTCCTGTAAACGCGTCAAGGCAGTATAATCCGGCATATCCGGGTACCATTCCGGTTCCTTCCTTTCCAACAAAAACCTTTTTATCTGCAGAAACTGCGGGCGAGTTTGTCCAGCTTCCCAGCTTGTCCTTCTCGTTCTTCCATATCAATTCACCATTTTTCACGTCGAAACAATATATCACGTGTTCACCGAATCCCGATGATATATATACATAACTTCTGGGTGAGCCGGATGGTGCATAAAATGCAGGTGTTGAATCTGTTGTTATAATACTGTTCTTCCATACCTCAGTTCCATTACCCGCATCAAGTGCATACAGCATACCAAGTCCGTTGAAATTATAGGTCGTAAAATATATAACGCCGTCTGAAACCGTAACCGAACCGCATACATTCCAGTCCACGGTTGCGCTCCAGAACTCATAGGCATCGTTCATATCTATGGAATATACTTTCGATCGTTCATCTGGATATCTAAAATCACCGAAGTATGCCCTGCCATATGCAACAGCAGGCACAGATTGGGAATTTTTCACTATCTCAAACCTCCATATCTCGATACCATTGTCTGCATCAAGGCAGTAATAGTGTCCCCCGTCCCAGCTTCCGACATACACTTTCCCGTCAGCCACCGCAGGACCGCCATTGACAGAACCTCCTCCGTCCGGGAATGTAAATGTCCACAATACCGGTCCTCGATCCTCTTTTGTTGCATCGATACAGTACACCCCGCGTCCTGAGGAGACGTAGATCTTACCCTTATGATATGTAGGCGTTGCCCACGACACGTATTCCCTGGGAGCGATCTGTGTACCCCAGAGCACCTCGCCATTCGATTCGTCCAAAGCTACAAGATAGGTATAATCTGAATAGTCCTGGTTCCATCCGGCACAATATACAAATATCTTTCCGTCTGCAACAATAAGGGAAGAAGAACCTTCTGCTCCGATATCGTCACTGATCCAGGCAATCTCATTCGTATCAGGTGTTTCTGATAGTGAAAAACCAGCATTGCTGTGGAACTCTCCCCACTCCGAAGCTGAATTTTTATTATATACGTAAAATAGATCGGATCGTTCCTCTTCTGTAACGGCTCCCCAGCGTGCGACCACCTTTACCTGGTATTTTCCATCAATTACATCATCCGTATCCCACATATACGACCCATTGTTTGTTATGTTTGCTGCAATAGTATTCCAGCTATGGCCCAGGTTTGCAGTGTAGAGCAGATCAATCGATACCGGCTCTTCGTATATGGCATTCCATGTTATGTCCTGAATACCTGTCCATATCTCACCGCCCAGAGGTGAGAGCAATTCAAGATATATCCGGTTTGCCGCTATTACGCTTGCTGTCAGGTTATTATTCGTTTCGTTCGTTTCCGCAACATTATTATCCGGATCCATACAGACCGTAAGATTATACGTTCCGTTCGTATCAGGGGTCCAGTCGAACCATACACTGCCGTTATAAGTGTCAAGTCCCGTCTTTTTACCGATGTGGATATCATTTACAAACAGGGAGGCATTAAATCCTTCTGCCGTGCCGTTTACAGCTATGGTTATCCTGTTCGTTTCGTTAAGAAAGAGGACCGTGGACGTTATCTGTTCCGGTATGATATCAGGAAGTATGACCTCAAACTCCTGTGAAATATTGTTATTCGTTTCATTCGTTTCTGCTATATCATCATCGGAATCGATCACAGCTTTTATCGTGCAGTTCCCAAGCCTCGTCGGTTTCCATATAATGCTACCATTCGTACCCGTATAACATGTGATGTTGGATGTCTTACCTACAACTGTCCCGTTTTCTATCAAAGAGACATTGAAGTATTCCGCTGTACCCCCAATTGACACAATAATATTATTAGTTGCATTCACATAGACCGGACGGGTGTTGACCGCTAACGGGATAAGGTCAGGAAGTGTCACGTTCACATACTCTGTCAGAATATTATTTGTCTCGTTACGCTCTGCCACATCTGCATCAGGATCTACAACGAGTTCAAGTGTATGTATGCCAGTGCGCGAAGGCCGCCATTCGAATGGCAGCGTGACGACATTCCTGATCCTGTTGATCCTTCTATTACCGATAAGCTCACCGTCCGCTTCCAACATTACATTAAAACTCTCATCGGTCGTACCATTTATCGAGACCATTATGATGTTCGTTGCATTCACATACGTTTTTGAAGGCCGGTTTATCACGTGGGGATATAAGTCGGGAAGAGATACATTCACCTGGCGTGTTAGCACGTTGTTGTATTCATACAACTCCCTGATCCTGCTATTTGAATCAGCCGCAATGGTTAGATTATGAATTCCGGTACGATCCGGTTTCCACTGGAATGATACTGTGTTCATTGAATTTTGCCATACCGACCAGATGCTTTTATTCTCAACAGGCACACCCTCGCAAAACAGGGTGGTGTCAAAGATTCCGCCGTTGCTACTGATGTCTGCGGTAAGAGTATATGTCGTATTTACGCATATCTCGCTTTCGAGCATAATATCACCAATCGAGACATCTGGCAGTTTATAATCTTCTCTTACTGTTTTGATCAGTACGGGATAAGGCGTCCCGTACAGTGCAGTGGGTGCAAATATGGTTGTCCTTGAAGGGAAGAGGGACAGGTTTGCGGTATAATTAAATGATCCGTCATCCTGCTGCAGGCTTACCAGATAGTCCAGCGGGCTGTTACTGTTTTTCGTATAGGTCAGTGGGTTTTCTCCTGCTGCTGTTATTGCCTGTATCGCATAAGAGGTTGTAATCGCATCTGAAAAACCGCCATTGTCCATTTGTGTGGTTTTGAGATAGTTCAATGCATCTGTTATGACCTGCAAATCCCTGTTCTCTCCAGCGGCAATGAGCGCCTGGATCACGAGAGATGTTGTTTTGACATCACTGTTCCCATAAGGTGAGATCCATCTACCGTCTTCTTTCTGTTGATCTTTTATATTTGATGCTGCGTTTGAGATCATCCCAATATCCTTATCTCCACAAGAGACAAGTGCAAGGATTGCAAGTGCATCATCCTCAACGATATCCGGAGTTCCGAACTGCTCACCGTCATAGAAGGATTTGAGCATCACAAGATAATTCACATCCCCGAAGTTCGTTGGATCTTCTCCGACTGCACTTATCACAAGGATCATTCGTGCAAAGTCTTCAGTGGTTGTGAGGGCGCATGGATTGGTACCGAGTGACAGTCCTGTTACAGAGTCTTTCGGCTCATTTTTCAGGTAGTCAATGAGCGAATTTTCGTATGGCTTCCATCTTCCACTCGCAGGGTCTTCACCCACCGCGGTTATCCCAAGTGCAGCCCATGCAGAATTGGAGAATCCGCTAAGACTGCCACTGCTAAGACTGCCACTTATAGGCATCTGCGAACTATTCAAAAAATCGAGCGCAGATATGATATTATCAGTATAATTAAACATGGGCGAGGATGCCATTACATTGATCGAGAATTCATTATCTGTTTCATCCACTTCCCTCATCTCATTTTCAGGGTGCATATCAACCGTTAGATTGTATGCCCCCACATCCCTGGGTACCCACATAAAACGCAGTATCCTGTTCTCCCTGTTTTTCATTGTGATGACCCTGGATTCAACTTCGATATCGTTTACCGTCAGTTTTACCTCTAAGCGCTCAGATTCCGGATATGTTCCTTCACGTTCAATTGATGCAAGTATTCTATTTTCCCTGCCGGTATAGATCTGGGATGGTCTTGAAATCCCTGTTGTAATGAGGTTAAAGGTGAGGCCATGCGGTTCGATCATGGGATAATGATCGTTTATCCTGCCGCTGGTATACGCTGAATCTGCAATTCCATCCCCATTACTGTCATTGCTGGTAAACCCATTCCAGTAATTTCCGGTATAGTTCCTGTATTCGCTTGCATTGTACAGGTACTTCATCGAAGCTGCCGAATTCCAGTGGTTGCATCCGTGATCTATTGCAGCTATGCCGCCGTTCTCATGTGGAAATAAATTGTTAAGGTGTAGTGTGTTATTGAGTGTGTTATTATCTGCGAGATTAATACACTGTACAAAATGATAGATCGTGTTATTGCTAATCAGATTGTTTCTAGAGTTTACCAGCCATATGCCTACAGTTCCAACCGGTTCGGTGAGATACCTTTTTTCTTTACCTGACAGGACGTTGCTTACGATGCGGCAGTATTCGGAATTTACAAGTTTTATGGCGTTATTCGGGGCATCTTCGGTATGACCATCATGATGAAGTATCAGATCTGTCAGCGTTATGTTATTCGATCGTTCAACCGCAACAAGTCGTATATTTTGAAGCGAGGTATTTTCATTAATGCCCGTGGCTTCTGCTGTAAATCCACGCAATTCTATCTGGCTTGAGTTGAATATCCGTATCATGTCAAGTCCGGGTTTGTTTATAAACGCAGTTCGTATCATGATTTTTGCACATTTGCTGCTGCCGATCAGCTTTAGATAGTGCTTATCATCTATTGTTATAGGCGAATACTGATCTCCTGTGCTGAGCCAGTGTTCGCCATCCCGGATATAGATGAACGTGTGCGGTTTTGCATGATCTATCGCATCCTGGATCGTGGAATAATCATTCGGTACATGAATGATCGAAAAGGGGGTTACGTTCACGTTCTTTGTTATTTTGTTATTGTCCCTGTTCGATTCATTGAGTTGATTCTCCGGATCTGCTGTAATAGAGACTGCATAATTTCCGGCATCTACCGGAGTCCATGTAAAATGAACTGCAGTATTTTCACCTGCCGGAAGTGATTTGATGGTTATGGTATCCACCAGTGCGTCATTGACATCAAATGAAAGATTGAACAGACCGACATCCTTTATGCCTGTATTTTTGACTGTTACGTATATTTCATCAGGATAATCCGGATACATATATTCTGGCATTTCAACTTCCACTGCAATGTCCGGAATTACTTTGGTTCCGGACGTGAGATTAAAATCGGATAGTCCTCCGCAGTTGATATCGTCTGGAGTTATGGTGTGATCTGTCAGGTTGATACTTTTGCCATCTGTGAAATTGAACTGCAGCACATCACCGCTGCTTATATCTGTGGTGTTAAGGATGAGACGGTAATAATTATTGCCTGACCGGGTCATAGGGTGCCAGTAATCCCCTGTGTGCAGATTTGTTATGCTGATAACGGGGTTGTTGTATTCTGTGCCATCCCTATAGTGTGTCCATCCGTTGATCACGAACGGGATATCCAGTACTGGAGCAGTAGTTCCATTTGATGCAAATGTGACATTGCTGGTTATCCCGCCGTTGTCGATATCACTGCCTGCGATCGTGTGTTCGGAGGTCTGCGATTGTGAACTGCACGATATGTTGAAGTGCAGGATATCACCAGTACTGATACTGCTGCTGTCAAGCACGAGACGGTAATAGTTTGATGTGGGGTGCACCAGGGCGGTCCGGTTCGCACCAGTGGTCAGGTCTGTTATAAGAACATCCGGTTCGTTGCACGGGCTGCCGTCGGAATTGAAGATATAGCCGCTGATCATGAACGGTGCTGTCTGTGCTATCGCTGATGCACCACAGGCTATACACATCATTGAAACAAGCACATAGATGGATATTTCTCGACGCATTCGGGGTTATGCCTCCATCAAATGATCGAATCAAGTGCGCTAATGCAGGTCATACATCATAGTCCTGTTTTTGTTTCAAGTAGGTGGTGGATTTCAATTCTTCTTTTGCATTCGTTTTTCCAGATATTATCCGTTCTTATGCGAACCAGGAATCAATGCAGGTATTGTAAATCGAATGTAGGAATAATTGCAGTAAACTTAAGATTTTCCAACTTTTTCATATACCGAAAAAAAACAAATGAGGCTTAATAACCTCATTCATTTATCTTCACGCAGCAGCCGCACAGCAATCAACATAACCGATAGACCAGTCAATAATCCAAACCCGGGAATACCCTCATTATCTTCTCTGGATGACCCATTAGTCTCATCTACAATTTCTGTGGATTCGGCAACAACACCTTCTCCATCTGCTTCTCCTCTGGATACCGTTGCAACGCTTGTAGCAGAATCATCTGCGGCCTTTATTGCAGTGGGATTAATTGTGGATTTTCCTGAACTACGTTCAATGTCATTGTTTCCACTGTGCTGAATCTTGTCATAACTATCATAATCGAATAATTCTACGGAAGTAATTTCAAACGGATTCGAATCACTTCCCGTGTATACAATATTACAAATAACCACAGTACCGCTATGAGCTGTACTTGCATCCCATGCTGTTACAGTCACATATCCTTTTGTGTTTGTGTTATCTATATCCGAAGTCTGCACTGTAAGGGCATTCCCATCTCCTGATGTTACCCCTGTAACCTCGACTCCGGATGTAGTAAATTCGATATTGGCATCACATGAACCTAGATTATTCACATCCTTAACAATCAATGATACGATCTTATATCCATCCTCCAGTGTCTCAACTTCTCCAAAATATAACTCAGGCGTTGCAGACACAGGCAGGGCTAACGTTATCACAAGAAAAAGCACACAAAATGATATTTTTAATGTTTTCATATTCGCATCAGCAAAAAAAAAGGCATCCGTAAGGATGCCTTATGGTGCCGCCTCATTTCCTACAAGATATTTTGCCAGATAGAGTGCATCTGCAGAAGTTATCTTTCCATCACCTTGGGCAGGGGACATATCACTTACAAGCAATGAGGGCATGGGTTCTTTACCTACCAGATACTTTGCTATGTATAGTGAATCTGCAGAATTCAGATCTCCATCCCGGACAACATCGCCTCGCAAGAGTACAGTCAGTCCAATCACCGAAGTGTTTGTATTGTCTGCCCCGTCTGTTGCAGTAACAACCAGTTCATGACTCAGGTTAATACCATCGGTAGCAGTTGTCGCTACTGTCCAGACATCTGTGCCAGCTATTCTCTCCATGACCTGGTTATCTGAACCTCCGATCGGCGAGAGATCAATAGTGACGTTCACAACACCAGATCCGATATCGAGTACAGTTGCATTCAATACAGTGACATTCGTGCCCGGTACTCTGGGTCTGCCGTTGTTATTCAGGATCACATCCGAAGTGGCAATTGCATCTGTTATCACCGGTGGTTCATTGTCAATTATGCTGAATGTTCCATTGGTTACACTGTGTCCAATAATACCATAGCTGGTATAATCGATCAATTCTGAGGAACTGATGGCCAGTGGTGTTGAATCCGGATATTCTCCTACGGCATGGAAGGTAACAATAGCTATAACCACATCACCATTGTGCGATGTATTTCCATCCTGTGCAAGTATTTGGACTAAGCCAGCTGAGTTATCGATGTTCCAACCCTGTACAGCAAGAGCATTTCCATCTCCAGAGGTTACATTAGTTACATGAACTACTGATGTGTTGTATGTAACAGTGATATTACCTGAACCCAGATTACTCGCGTTGTTAACCATGATCAGTGCTGTTGTGAACTCACTTGAAGCTGCCTCTACATTGTCAATTATTACAACAGGTGCAATTGTATCCAATGTCCCGGTGGCTACAGTGTGAGTTATCAGTTCGTAGGTGTCATAATTGGTCAATTCCGCAGAGCTTATAGACAATGGTGTTGAACTCAGGTGATCTCCGACTGAGTGAAGAGTAACATGAGCAAAAACTACATCGCCATCATGCGATTCTTGTGCATCCCATGCTGTTATCTGCACTAAGCCTGCTGTGTTGTCTATATCCCAGTTTTGCACAGTAAGAGCATTTCCATCTCCTGAAGTTACATCAATTACCTGAATTATTGATGGGTCAAATGTAACATTGACATTACCTGAACCCAGGCCAGTCACATTTTTAACCATTACTGATGTAAACGCATAGCCGTTTGGTGCTGCTGTAACATCTTCAACCAGTACGACTGGAAGTGTGGGAACAGGTGGTGTTGCTGTATAGTTTGCCGTTTCGTCATAGGCAGTATTAGCAACTGCATCACTTGCTGAGATGTTCACAGTGTGGGTTCCTTCAATAGCTGTTATGGTTCCCTCCCAGGTATCATCTCCATCAGCGTTACTTAGAGCCACACCGTCAGCTGTTACAGCTGTTACTCCGACATTATCCGTAGCATTGACGGTGACTGTAATATTATCACCGGTATTCGGATCAGTCGGGTCCAGTGTAACTGAGTTGATAACTGGTGCTGTAGTATCCACAAGGAAGTCTTGTGTTGCAGAACCAACATTTCCATCTGAATTATTTGCATAGACCGTTACAGTATGCTGACCATCCAGGAGTTCCGGTAACATGACAGTTAAATTATCTGTATTAGATCCTCCTGTTACGGCATCTTCATTATCAATAACATACCACGTTAAGACAGCTATCTGATCAAATGTTGCATGTAACAGGGGCGTGCTGTCGTTGGTTATAGCTGGAGGGGAATGTATGGTTACAGCGATGAGGTCAGGGGATGTGACTGTAACATTGATCTCCACAAGTATTGATGAATTTGCTGGTGTCATATCCATACTGCTGCTCCAATACCATGTAACAACATCTCCATCCTCAAGCACGAATTGGTCTGCACCTACCCCAGGCATCGGATCTTCTGGATAGTTCACCCAGTACATCCAACCATTATAGCCTTCACTTGCTATGTCTGCAATGGAATCAACAAACAGAGAACCCCAACTTGCATACCAATCATCGTTCACTGTGTAGTTAAAAATGCCATCTTCGGCAGCTGCATCAAGTGCACCAAGAGCCGTAGTTCGATTGATGACGTAACTGACACTGCTGTTGGCC
>Ga0255423_10009_pt1 | contig 36816 bp, 31 predicted proteins | sample ANMaggSeSYBR02H3_FD_182659 | JGI IMG/M metagenome (GOLD analysis project Ga0255423, IMG submission 182659) | Sediment cell enrichment communities from methane seep in Santa Monica Basin, California, United Staets - ANME aggregate JGI... | ecosystem: Environmental > Aquatic > Marine > Cold seeps >...
ATGGTTATAAAGTCTGTTCTTGTAGTGATTTGAGTTGACTTTTAACCCCTTTTGTGCTTATCTATAAAAGATAATTATTACACATTCTTCCGTTAATATTGTTTTTACTTTTTAAAAATTATGAATTTATTGATGGGTGCTTGTTACTTAGTTGGAAGTGTCATTAAATCCGGTTGCGGTAATAGTTACTACTGAGGTCACGAAGGCCCCAAGAATAGGAAAGAATTCCTAAAGATTTTTAAACCGTTCCAGGAAAAAATACGACAAAGTAGAATCAACAAAAACCTGAAATAAAACCAGAGCTGATTTATAGCTGCTATCTATAGATCATATTTCGGGTAGATTCTGTAGTATCAAATAAAACAAGGCCATGAAGGTCCTTAAAAGCAGAAAGCTTTTTGGGTGTTTTTGTGGCTTTTTTTTGTTCTTTTTTTAGGAATAAGGTCTGCAAAATTATGCAAATTACAAGTCGTTTGATTACACACTATCTTATCCTCTTTCTTATCATGCTTATCATTCCTGTTTTTTGCATAACCTTCCTGCCCGGGCAGATATGGGCAAAGGAAGATATTGTAAAGCGGGACACTGATGAGGACGGCAAGATTGATCAGATTGCCTTTTTTGACAAGCGGAGCAAGCTTGTCAGGCTGGAGTCTGACAGCAATGCGGACGAAATTATGGATCGATTTCAATACTATGAGGATGAACAGATCAAGCGGGTTGAAAGAGACACGAATTATGACCAAAAAATTGACATCTGGGACTATTTTGAGGCAGGAAAAAGGGTTCGACATGAAAGGGCTTCAATAGACACCGGCCGTCTCAACCAGATTGTTCAGTTTGATTCTGAGGAAAGGCCGTTGAAGATGCAAAAGGACACCTCAGCAGATGGTCAGTTTGACAGTATTTATTATTTTGAGCAGGGAAAGCTTTCCCGTTCTACCAAGGATACGGACGGCGACAGCAAGGTGAATGTCTGGCAGACATACCGGAATGATAAACCGCTTGAAAGGCGCACGGATCAAGACGGAGATGGTCAAATTGAAAGGATGACCTTTTTTGACACCCAGGGTCTTCCAAAAAAGAGTCTGCATGATCTTGACCGGGACGGCAGCATGGAAGTGGTCCGGACGTATCGCGAAGGTATATTGTGTGAACAGAAAAAAGATCTGGATCAGGATGGCAAATTTGAAATTGTAACACAATTCGAAAACAATGAACCGGTTAAACAGCAAAAAGACGCCAATGCAGACGACCGGTTTGACATCATAACATGGTTTAAAAATGGAAAACCGCACTATCAGGAAAAAGACACAAACTTTGATGAGAAAGAAGATGTCTTTGTTTACTTTGATGCCAAAGGATTTGTTGAAAAAACTGAGGAAGACACAAAATACACCGGCCGGATCGACAGGATCAGGACATACCACAACGGTGTGCCCGCAAAAGAAATCTATGATGCAGATGGGGACGGATTCAAAGAGACCCTGACATTATTCAAACAAGGTAAGATCTTTCGCCAGACCCAGGACAGCAACAAAGATGGAAAGGCCGATGTTACGGTCTATTTCAATGACAGGGAGGAAAAGGAGAAGGTAGAAAGTGACACCAGTTTGAACGGAAAGCTTGATACCTGGGAATACTATCGAAACGGCAAGCTCTCCAGGATAGAAAAGGACGACGAAGGAGACGGAACAATCGGTTTAAAGATATTCTTTAAAAATGAAAAAAAACAGAGGCTCATCAGAGATAAAGACAATGACGGCCGATTTGAAATCACACAGTGGTTTGACAAATCCCCGTGGTCCATGGTCATGGAACTGGATGCGGATCTAGACGGAAAACCGGAGGGGCGCTACTGCTATAAAGAAGGTGTCTTAAAACTTAAAGAGATTGATGAAGACGGTGATGGAAAGCCGGACCTGAAAGAGCACTACAACGCTGAAGGAAAACTTATTAGAAGCGAAGAGGACGAAGAAGGTGCCGGCAGTTTTACAATCACCTGGTTCTACAATGATGCTGAAGAGGCGATCCGGGCAGAAAAAGACAATAATCACGACAATTGTATAGACACCTGGTACTACTATGAAAAAGGAAATCTCGCCAGAGTCGAGGAAGACACGAATGCCGACGGAAAACCGGATTTGTGGGAAGAATACGATGAATCAGAGGCTCTGGTGAAGCGTGCTAAGGATTTGAATTTTGATGGAGAAGCGGATATTTGGGAAAAAGAAGGGAGGTAATAACGTGTTTGATTTTTTTGCAAAGGGAGGCATCTTAGTATACCCCATTATCCTTTGCTCGGTGGTGGCCGTGGCTATTTTTGTGGAAAGGGTCATCTGTTTTGCACGGGTGCGCATTCGCGGTTATGGGTTGGTAAAAGAGATAGCCCTGCATGTAAGAAACGGTAAATCTGCCAAAGCGCTTGAGCTGGTAAGAGGAAACGAATCGCCTATGGGCAGGGTTCTTGCTGATGCCATTGAGGTTGCAGATCAAGACCCCGAGACTTTAGAGACAGTTATTATTAACTCAACAGGGGGAGAGGTCAGGGAACTTTCCCGATATCTCCAGACGCTTGCTACTATCGCGAATATCGCCCCGTTGCTCGGTCTGCTCGGAACGGTTGTCGGCATGATTAAGGCATTCATGGTGATTCAACAAATGGGTGGCAAGGTAAATGCCGCTGTTCTCGCCGGAGGCATATGGGAGGCCATGCTGACAACAGCCCTGGGCCTGTCAGTAGCGCTTCCCGCCATGGTAGCTCACAGCTATCTTGTTTCCCGGGTAGATGAGTATGAGGCCCAACTCCAGGACGGGACCGTCACTTTTATCAAGGCCGTGGGAAAAAGGAGAGGGCATGAAATTTAAGGCTACCGATTAGCCCTAAGGCTGGACATTCTACTCTGGATATTGCGCAGGTGAGAAAGTGAGAAGGTGAGAAGGTGTGCAAAACCACACATCTTTTCGTTTTCACGTTCCATCGTCATGTAGTCGGCTTGATTAGAAAGTGTAAATCGTAAAATAAAGGAAGCCAACCGTTAACCGTTAACCGTTAACCGTAAACTGTTACTAAGCAAGGAATGTTATCATGCTGGTTCACCGCAAAAAAAAGTCGAGCTACCAAGTGCAGATGCCTTTGACATCGCTGATTGATATCGTGTTTCTTCTTTTAATTTATTTTCTCCTTACAACCAATTTTATGGTTGATGAAGGGATCAAGATCAAACTTCCCCAGGCCAAGGCGGCTGCCCCTCAAACCGAGAAAGTAATTACCGTCTTTGTGGATCAGCAAGGAAGAACATTTCTCGGAACCGAGGAAGTTTCTTTTGCCGAACTCTTTAACGGGATTAAAAAAATGATCGGGCAAAACCAGAACAAGCTTGTCGTTATCAGAGCAGATCGGGCAGTAATCCTGAATAAGGCTGTGAAAGTTATGGACGTGGCCAAGGCAGCGGGAGCAGCGAGACTTTGTCTGGCGACGGAGAAGGAGTTTTAATTTTGGACACGGATTTCACGGACGTACACGGATTTTTTAAAAAATATTCTCACGTTATTATCAGTGAAATTTGTGTTTAAAAACGAGGACCCCAAATGAAGTATTCCAATCTTACTGAAAAGATAATCAAGGCGGCTTATACAGTTCACAATGTTTTGGGCTTTGGTTTTCTTGAGAAGGTCTACCAGAACGCCCTTATAATCGAATTGCGAAAGACAGGTTTAAATGTTCTTAGTGAAGAACCCATAACTGTTTATTATGAAAACGAAATAGTGGGTCAATATGTAGCTGATGTTATTGTTGAGAAGAAGGTCATTCTTGAACTGAAAGCGGTCAAAGATTTGGCAATAATTCATGAGGTACAACTTGTCAATTATTTGAAAGCAACCAGTATTGCTGATCAACTTTGGCCATTCCGTTCAAATAAAAAGAAAGGTATTTGATAGAATTTAATTTTATCTGTGGAATCTGTGAAATCCGTGTCTAAAACAAAACCCAACTGGCTTTTTCGTGGTTTAGTGGGAGTCTCTCTCGTCATCCATATCTTTATATTCATGCATGTATCCGGGATATACAGGTCAAATGCATTGAGCTATATTGAGCTGACCATGCAGAACGTATCCAAACCATCCGCAAGATCTATTCCCAGACCTCGTCACAGGCCCAAGGATCTGAAGCCGGAGGACGTAAAAAGACTCAAGATAACCCGGCGCTCTCCTTCTTTTAAGCCGATAAAGGTGGAGCCCGTTGAGAAAAACCTGCCGGATAGTCTTATGGAAGGAATAGGCATGCCGAATATTCCGGACACCCCAGGCCTTAATGTTGCTAACTGGGACCCCGGAGAATTAATAGATTCCGGCGATGCCGAGGCTAACTACCTTGAGATGGTGAGGCTTAAAATAGAAAGACATAAAAAATATCCTGAAACCGCCAGGGCCAAACAGATAGAGGGATTCGTAACCGTACGGTTTGTGATTACCCCTCAGGGAGATGTCTTAAATATTGAGATTGTAAAGAGTTCCAGACAGAAGTCCCTGGACAAAGCAGCGCTCAAGGCCATTCATGCCGCGACCCCGTTTCCAAGACCGCCCCAGCATCTTTTCAAAGGTGAGATTCCTCTGGAGCTTACAATTGCTTTTGAGTTGATGTGATAGCAGACGTGGTTTTGTGTGCAAAAGCTAAATTCATAAATAACGCAAAGGAGGATTCGAATGATAAAAGAATTTGGGAACAAAATGAAGCAAGGCATGTTTTTCTTATCAATGTTCGTAATTGTCATGATGTTTGTGAGCCCTGTTTTTGGACATGAACCAGGATCTGTTGAAACAGAGGAAGAAAAGAGCAAGATTTATATGAAAATTGGTACGATTACCGTCACAGAAGAAAACCCCTATCTGAAGACTGCTGACATCCCAACATCAGTAGATGTGCTTGGAGCCGATCAGATTGAAGATCAAAACGTCGATTTCAGCATGGAGTTGTTTAGGAAGCTACCTGGAACATACTATGGAAATTGGAATCAGGGAATCATTGCAGGTGTTTTCGGCCTGCGGGGATTTAATCAAGACCATGATGTGCCCGTAGCTCTTCATGTTGACGGCATTCCCAGTAACTGGCATTACGGCAGACTTGATATGCAACCCTATTTTCCCATGGAGATCGAACGGATTGAGTTGGTAAAAGGAACCAACGACCCGCGATATGGCCTGAATAACGTTGCTGGTAATGCGAACCTGTTTACAAAACAGGGCGGCAATTATTCAAAGGTTAAGCTTCTTTACGGCAGCTTCGACACAAATGAAGGAGATATTTTAGTGGCCAGCGAGGACGGCGGTTTCTCCCAAACCTATTTTGTTGGCTACCGCCGGACAGACGGCTACCGGGACCATTCAGATGCGGAAAAGGGAGCAATATCGGGCAAGTGGTTTTATACCACCAACGATAATCGGCTTACTGTTGGAGCAATTGCCAGGGTTTTTGATATGAAAGCTGATTCGGCAGGCTACCTGACCAAAGAACAGGCAGAGGCAGACCCCACGCAGGTTCAATCCTTTTCCAGAACAGATGGCGGTGAACAGAAAAACCGGCATCTTAGTCTCCATGCCGATTATAACTTCAATGAAAACCTGGCATGGTCTGTTAAAACCTACGGCCAGCATATGGAGCGAACCCGATGGTGTCGGTTTAGCGAAGCAGGTTCTCAAAATGAAAGAATTCAAGATGAAGATCAATATGGCATAATTTCAACCTTGACATACGAGACGGCAGAATCCGGAATCAACAACCTCAGACTTACGTGGGGACTCGATTACCAGTACCAGGACAACATATATCAACGTTACTATACTGATGACCGCGTCCGGCAAACAGGCATTCCGTCTCGACACTGGGATTTTACAAGTTGGTATTGGGGCAGTTATGTCCAGGCAGATGCCGAGATGACGGATTGGCTTCGGTTTGTGGCCGGGCTTCGGTTGGATCGTTTGGACGGTAAGCTTGAGGATAAGGTTAATAACGTAAAAGCGAATATGATCAATTACGGCAATATCTGGCAGCCAAAAATCGGAACAGTAATCACGCCGATTCATGGTTATAATCTTTATGCCAACTGGGGCCGGACATTCCAGGTCGGCGCTGACAACATGCGATATGCCATCAAAACGGACGGGACCCTCCTCAACCAAGACATAGATTATTCAAAGAATGACGGTTGGGAAGCGGGAATCAAGCTGTCACCCGTGGAATGGTTGGCTGCTCGCCTGTCTTATTGGGAGCAGAAAGCTACGGACGAAGTCAGGCTGAAAGGAGACGGTTCTGGAGATTATGAAAATTATGGTGAAACCAAAAGGGATGGTTGGGATTTCGTGCTTAGTGTCAGGCCCCACGAATGGGTCACCCTCTGGGGATCCTACACAAAACAAAATGCGGAGTATACCAAACCTGATTATAAATACCCTGAACGTAAGGGCAAAGATATTGAAAAGGTGCCAGATTATGCCTCAAAGGCAGGAATTGACTTTGAGCATCCCAGTGGCTTTTCATCTAGTTTGTGGGTGGAGTCCCAAGGTGATTACTATGTGAATGCAACTAATACCGAGACCAAAGAAGGTGACTATGACGTAGTGAACCTAAACGTGAAATACAAACTGAAGAACATAACCTTTGGCTTGGAGATTCTAAATCTTTTTGATGAAGAATACTATGGCTTTGTATGGGACTACGCTCCTGGAGGGTTTTCGCCAGGAGATGAGAGAAGCTACTATGCATCAGTCGTGTTTGAATTTTAAGAATTCTTGCTTTGCAAGGCGGTTTTGCGCACAAGAAGCAAATTATTAAATAGTGCCTGAACGAAAACACCTTGAATTACAGTTTTCCTGTCATTGCGAGGGAGGCACGACCGAAGCAATCTCCCGGAAACAAGGGGATTGCTTCGTCGTTCGTTCCTCACTCCTCGCAATGACCGCTCGGAACCAGGGGTTTTCGTTCAGGCACTAAATAACACAAAGGAGTATTTGGATAATGAAGACTTCTCTTGGTTCAGTTCTTGCCGGCATTGTGCTGACTATTGTTGTAGTGGCAATTGTTCATGCTGATCAGAGTGCAGAAAAAGCGGCCCAAAAGGCTGCTGAATCCTGGTTGTCTCTTATTGACTCAGGCGAGTATTCAGAAAGTTGGAATGAAGCAGCGCAGATTTTCAAGCAAAAAGTATCATTGCAACAATGGAAGAGCGCTTTGGAGTCCGTCCGAATTCCACTCGGCAAGCTCAAATCGAGAAGACTCAAGACGGCTACATACACCGAGACATTGCCAGGAGTTCCGGATGGAAGGTATGTGGTAATCCAATATGAAACCACATTTGGCAAAAAGAAATCGGCCATAGAGACCGTTACCCCAATGATAGAGAAAGATGGTCAGTGGAGAGTTTCGGGGTATTTCATCAGGTAACGCTGCCGAAACAAGATGGCTGTCGAGAGTATTTGCAAATCATTATAATTGGAGGAACCAAATGAAGAAGAACAATTGCATATTGTTTTGTGTTTCATTTTGGGCTGCGATCGTTCTGCTTGTTCAGCCGTTGTCTGCCCATGACATGTGGCTGCAGGAGATAGACGGAGGATTTTCAATTGCCCTTGGTCACGAAGGCCAGACCGATCCTTATGAATCCGCCAGGCTCAAGGATGTCACCGGATACACGGAAAATGGCTGGACGGTCGAACTGGATATAGAGCGAGAGAAAGAAGGATGCCGGGTTATGACAGACGAAGCCTTTTGTGCTGTCAGCGCCTTACTGGACAACCGGTACTGGCTGAAGACGATAGATGGCTGGGAGAACCAGCGCAAACGTAAAGGCTTGAAGATCGTGGAAGAGGGGCGTTCCTATAAGCATACTAAACACATAGTCAAATGGTGTAGTTTTCTTTCCGGGCCTGTGGGACAACGCTTTGAAATCGTTCCGCTTAAAGACCCAACCAGCTTGAAGCAAGGGGAACTCTTGCCGGTGAAGGTCTTTTTTGAAGGAAAACCGGCTTTGAATGCAAGGGTCTCAAAAACAAGCAACATGGCAAAAACCCATGATCTCGAACCTGCAAAAGACGAAAGCTCAGTTGTAGTCCAAGTTGGTCCTCCAGGTCTTCAGTTGATCAATGCCAAGCTCGTGGTTCCGGTTAAAGGCAAACAGGTTATTTGGTTTGCGGCTTCTTTGACCTTTCGTACGGCAAAGTGACGATTTAAAGGATTTATCGTGGGGCTATTGAGTTGTTAAGCCCTCTATCTGAATAGTGTTATACCTCGGAAACGACAAAAAAGGAAGTCGAGGTACATAAGAAAACCAAAATGTAAGGGAAGACAGCGGCACCGGCTAGGGTTTGCGAGCTGCCTTCCCCGTGAAGCCCCCTCGGGGTGAGGGACACCTCTATTTTTTTCATATCATCGGAGCATTCCTTCGTCAAACAAATTTAGAGTAACCATCCTCCGAGGGCCATCTTCAACATTCCAAACCTTGATTTAGCTTCACTTCGTTCTCAAGTGCTTTGTTGCAAAAGTGTTCCGCCTTAAGTTGGCAAACTTTTCAAATCACTGAAACATTTATTCGTTAATCAATTTCGGAATGACTTACCTTGAGAACTATTTTTTTTAACACTCAAAGATTTAAACTACGGCTGCCGATTTAATACTGAAGACCTCTGCAATCAAACAAAGGTCTAAGCTTAAACGGGCTGTTTAACTTACTAATCATAAGGAGAAAAAAATGAAGATTTTTGGAAAAACATTGGGAGTATTAGGTTTGAGTTTGGCTTTGATGCTGGGTGTATTTTCTGTGCCTGCAAACGCTCATTTTATATGGATCAACGCAGGTGATTATACACCACCAATAAAGACGCCTGTAAGGTTTACCATCGGGTGGGGGCATGACTTTGCCAGTCCTGTAGGCAATGTCATGTATAAACAAAAAGGTCTTGAGAAGATATACATGCTCGATCCGGATGGTAATGAACTGAAGATAAAGCCCATCGATGAGATTGAGTTCAGCGTGGAAAAACAATTGAAAAAGAATGGCGCCTATCTGGCCGTAGTTATGAGAAAGGAAAGTTTCTATACCAAGTCTGCCAAAGGGCACCACCTCCAATCCAAAAAAGGTTTAAAGGATGTTATTCAATGCAGTTATTGCGGGATGTTTGCAAAGGCGGTAGTTGATGTAGAGAAGGGCGGGGGAAAGAACCTCACCAAACCGGTCGGCCATACTCTTGAGATAGTTCCCCTGGAAGATCCTGCTAACATAGGGGAAGGAGACTATATGTCTGTAAAGGTTCTGTATAACAATGAACCTCTTAAGACTGAACTCTATGCAACCTACGTCGGATTTTCCACAGAAAACGCATGGGCCTATACCGCGAACACTAATAAAGAGGGCATAGGCAGAATAAAGATGCTCAAATCAGGTATCTGGCTGATCAAGGCTGGTCATACGGTGCCGTATTCTGATCCTGATGAATGCGATCAGTATTCATATTCTGCCACTTTGACCTTTGAGGTAAAATAAAACCTTTACTACAACCCTCTTCCCCATGTTCTGGGGAAGAGGGAGATGTGGTGAAACCAGGAAAGGAACAGTGATAACAATGATAAAGCAAACAACAAGCGCTAAATATCAACAATCATCAATGATTGCCGGTATTTTTGACTATATGGGAAAAGGGATTTCAACAATTGTTGCAGTTATAGTCGTAGTTCTAACTGCATCGGTTGCATTTGCAGGGGATGATGAAGCCGAAAAAAAAGGAATAACGCGCCTCAAAGATATCGTGGTAACCGGCACAAGAACTCCTCATGCATTAAAAGATGTTCCGGTGGAAACTGTGCTGATTAATAGAGAAGATATTGAGAGAACAAATGCCCAAAACGCCATGGATGTGTTGAAGAATATTCCAGGAATTGACTCATCTGTTCACGACGACGTTTTTGGAACATACACATGGCGGGCTAAATTGCGAGGGTTAAACTTTAATGACGGTTACGGCCTGATCCTCATTGACGGGCAAAGGGCCATGGGATGCGGTCAAAGCGGCGGCATGGGAGAATATGGTTCCGGACCCAACCAGATTCCAGTGGATATGATCGAAAGAATCGAAATTGTCAAAGGCCCCAGTTCTGCACTATACGGAAGTGATGCCATGGCCGGCGTTATCAATATCATCACCAAAAAAACACCGAAAAAGGCAACAGGAAGCGCGGGTGCCTCGTATGGCTGGTACAAAGTCAAAGACAAGGGGGAAACGAAACCCTCTGATGATGGTCATAACCGAAACATCTCTAAAACTTATGTTTCTTATGGCGACAAGATCTCTGACAGTTTTGGCTATTTGCTGCATTACAACTATGATAGCGCTGAAGACATAGGATATGATCCAATCAAATCTGATCGCCACTCTTTTATGGGCAAATTGGATGGAGAACTCAGCGAGAGCATTGACCTTTACCTGAAATGCGAACTGAGTGACTATGAAAAGATGGATAATCGACAGGAAGATAGTTATCGCGTTTCAGCCGGAATTGATTTTCGTCCGACAGATAACGATTTCATTTCTTTCAAGGGATATACATACACCTGGGATTTCACCCACGGCTATCCTACTAATATGTATGGCTATAAATATGGCGATGTGGGCTATGATCAGGTTGAAATTCAGTACACCCGGTATTTGAGCGATTGGAATACTCTTACCTTGGGAGGAGAGCTTCAAGAACAGGGCATTGATTACGTCATACATAACTATGACAACGCTGGAAATGAGTCTGGCATAGTTACAGTCAATGAAGACGTAAAGACTTCCAGTCTGTATGTTCAGGATGAAATTACTCTGTTTGAGGATTTTACCATAGTCGCAGGTCTCCGTTATGACGATCATTCCACGTTCGGGAGTGAGGTAAATCCCAAATTAAGCCTTATGTACAAACTTTTTGACGATACAACTTTTCGGGCTTCAGGCGGCAGAGCATTTAAATCGCCTACCATTCGTCAACTCTATTACGATGTTCCGTACTTGCACTACGGTTATTGGAACAAGTCTAATCCTGATCTGAAGCCGGAAACAGCCATTGGTTATTCGGCAAGTATAGAACAATGGTTGTTCAATCAGCAAGTTATGTTCAATCTCGGATATTTTCGCACCGATGTGGAAGACATGGTTATCATGGAAGATACGGACATGACGTATGGCCCGGATGACGATCCTGTGAAAGAGTACAAAAACGTTGAAGAAGCCTGGACACAGGGCATTGAGTTCATGTGCAGAACATATTTTGATGAAGAATTCTCCGCTTCCTTGTCCTACACCTATACTGATTCAGAAAATAAGGAAACCGGCAAGGAGCTGCCCTACACTCCCAAACACGTTCTCAGTATTTTGCCTGCATACGAACTGGAAGAATACGGGTTGGGCACAAGCGCGACCATTTCTTATATTGGCAAACAATACACAAACTCGGATAACACCGACGAGATTGATGCGCATACGGTCGTAGATGCAAAAATCTACAAACGCCTTTCCGACAAGGCCAAACTGTCTTTTGAGGCAGACAACATTTTTGACTCCGATAAAGGTGATGAGGGTAATTTCCGCACAGGGAGAACCTTTACTGTTAAACTGGATGTTTCCTTTTAGTTTTTCAGATGAAAGGAACTATTCTTATTATTTTGTCGTTTTGTGAGCCTGTTTGAAAAGTGGAGACCGTAGCGAAAATGGAGGCAGGATTAACATCTTTTCAAACAGGCTCCAACATTAATGGCATTTATGGAGGAAACGAAAAATGACATCAAAGATGAAAAGCAGACTGTTTTGCAAAGTCTTTTTTGTGATCGGGCTTGTATTTATCCTGGGCATGATCTCTATTCCTTGCTCTGCCCAGATAGAGAAACAAGAGGCGATTGATATTGGCACTATCACAGTGATGGCCCCGCAGCCGGGTGTTGAGATTACAACTGAGAAGACTGTCATCCGTATGGATGAATTCAAAAAACCCGGAGAGGTCAGAACGCTGACAGACGTGCTGTCCGAAATCGGCGGAATTGATGTACAGCGCGCCAATCCGCTTATGGCCAGCCCGGGCGACGAGGTATCGATTCGTGGTCTTAATGAAGGAAGAATGGTTATTGAAATTGATGGACGCCGGATCAACCATACAGGACACTATGGAAGATACATTGTTGATTGGTCCACGCTGAATATGGATGATATTGAAAGCATAGAAATTATTCGCGGAGGACACTCTGTGCTTCATCCATTTGCCATTGGCGGTGTTATCAACATTATCACCAAGAAAGGGAAAAAAACGGATGATCCCAAACCTGACGTAAACATTAAGGCTGGTTACGGTAGTTATGACACGTATAATCTGACAGGATCGATTAACGGAGGAATTGCAAATATCGTTGGTTACAATTTTTCAGCAAGTAAGCAGGAGACCGACGGATATCTCAAAAACAACTTTCAGGACACAGAGAGCTTTAATGGACATTTAACCTTTTATCTTCCTTATGAGGCTACATTAAGTATAAGCGCCAAGTATTCTGATATGTATTACGGATTACCTGTCATCAATGATCCGAATGATCCCGATCCGTCTGTGGCCGCACTTTATGATGACGATTATCCGAAATTCAGGAAGAATCGTGACCAACTAAGACACCTTGGATGGCCTCAGATACCAGGGGGGAAAACACCTGAGTGGAAAAAACATACAAGTTATATAGATGGCCTCTTTCAGGTTCCACTTGGTTCCGGAACCGCCAAGCTCCACTATTTTCAAACTGTGGGCAGGCGTTGGACCAGCGAGTATGGTCCGGGGGGTTTTACTGAAGACTTCTTTGTGGACGACAAAACAGAGGGAATAATCGCCGAATACCGCGATATTGAGTTATTCGACTCCCATAGTCTGACCGTAGGCTTAGAATACCAGGAACTGGGTTGGCCGGACGAAAATCCGATCATATACCAGGTCAGATCAGCATATATCCAGGATGTTATTAACCTTGGCGACAAATGGACAATTACTCCTGGGGTTCGTTACTATCATGTTGAGATGGATACATATTCTTCCAACTTTGGATCAGGCTGGCCGGACGAAGGTAAAGAAGAGGATGACGATGGCTTTTATCCAAGCCTGAAGGCTGATTTCCAGGCAACTCCTGAGACAGCGCTTTATGCGGCAGTGAGTCGATCTTACCGGCTTCCATGCCCATGAGATTACTATTGGTGGGCGCGGTGCGCGTCCCTGGAAAATCCTTCATTAGACCCGGAGTCGGCATGGGAGTATGAAGCGGGAATTATTCAAGAGTTTAAACCAATGACCATCAGAGCCGCTGGTTTCTACTATGATATTAAAAATTTCATCAACGACAATGGCATCACAGCCGCCGGTGCAGTGGGAGGAATGGGCACTCTTGGAAGTGACTGCCTCTACAACATTGATCATGTCAAACTTTATGGGGCGGAACTTGAGGCAGCCATTCGTATCAGAGACACTTTTCGGGCGACAGCAGCCTATATATATCAGGAATGTGAGGTTGACGAAACAGGGTTTGAAGACGATCGTTGGACATATTACCTTCCTGAACTTTTGCCCAAACATAAAGTAAAATTAATGGCACGCTATAATGTCTGGGAGGACGGCTGGCTCCAGTTGAATTCTCGATATGTTTATGAACGTAAGACCCAACGAGGTGAAACACTGGATGATTATATCACGCTTGATGTGGGATTTGAGCAAAAATTCAAATTTGATGGGATGGAATATATGGCCGGGTGCTTTTGTAGCAATGTAACTGGTACCGATTACCAGGAGATATCAGGTTATAAAATGCCGAAGTATGTCTGGGGCTTCCAGGTCGGTGTGAAATTTTAAGTAAAATTAAGGAGGCAATTCAGTGAAAAGAATAAAACAGCTTCACCTTATTGTAGTTCTTGTTGCGGCCGCGGTTGTTTGTGCCTGGCCGTCTCAAGCCTCAGCATGGGGCCGCGGTCACTTCTATGTGATCGGAACGGGTCCGGCCGGACCCAGGACTGCGACACTCCAGGCGCTGGATACGATCAAGCAGATGGACGTGATTATAGCAAATGAAAAACACATAAAGCTTTTTGCCGAATACGCAGGAAGCAAACCTGTGCCCTTTGATCCATGGACCGGTATCTGGGATTACAAGGGAAAGATTCAATGGGAACTGAGCAAAGAAGAACTGGCCATGTTCAAGGTGGAACGCTTTCGGATAAGGGATGAGCGTGTGAAGAAGATCAATGCCCTTTTGGCTGAAGGAAAAGACGTAGGTTTGCTTGATTCCGGTAATCCATGTCTTTATGGCCCAAGCCACTGGTACATAGAGCCGTTTCAACCGCAGGACGTGATCATCATTCCAGGCATGGGGTGCGATGCGGCGGCTATGGCGGCATTGGGCAAAAGCACGATCCCTGCCCATGGCAGTCGCTTTGTCATGCATACAGCGCCTTTTTCTCTAATGGGCTGGAAGATGCAAGATCACCGGCTATTAAAAGATCTGGCAAAATACGAGTCAACGATAATCCTTTATATGGCTCTGTGGAAACCTCAGGAAGTGTTTGCAGCGCTTCAAAAAGCACTTCCGCTGGATATGCCATGTGCTGTAGTTTACTGGGCAGGATATCCGGATCGACAGCGTGTTGTGCGCGGGACAGTGGCTGATATGGGAGAAAAGCTTGCAGCAGACAAGGAAAAATTTATGGGCTTGTTGTTCATCGGGCGTTTTCTGGAAGGAAAGCCGTATGAAGCAGCCATGAAACGAGGGCAAAAGGAGCTGGAATAATAAAGGGTTTAGGGGTTGCAGGGTTCAGGGTTAAGGACACCTGCTTCCTGAGTGATCCGATGAGAAACTCGTTTTTGGATATATTTTGAACGAAAATCATAAAAAAGGAGGTGAAAAATAGCAACAGGAAAAAATTTACAAACAAGAAATCGAATAAAATAAGGAGGGAATCAATGAAGATGACAAAGATTTTTTTTGTTATGATGATCAGCTTTGTCTTTATCTTTTGTGCTGTGGAGTATTGTCCGGCACAGGTGGATGAAGGGAAAGAGGGAGAAGATCAGGTTTATAGACTTGACAAAGTAATTGTCAGAGATCATCCCCTCAAGGATGAGTCTATGGTCGTAACACCTGATGTTACGGTAATTAATGTGGATAAGTTTCAGAAAGCAGGTTCAGTACAAAATATCAGAGATATATTGAGTGAGGCGCTGGGTATAAATGTGCTTCGTTCTTCTGTTACACCAAGTCCCACAGAAAGCATCTATATCAGAGGATTTGACCAATCACGATTTCAGGTTTTTAAAGACGGCAGGCCCATGAGACTCATGGGACGTTCTGGTTACATCAAGACGGACTGGACTACAATGCCGCTGGATAATATCGAAACAATCGAGATCATTCGTGGAAGTCATTCGCTTCTTTACCCCTTTTCCATGGGTGGTGCCATCAATATTATCACCAAAAAGGGAAGGAAAACCGATGAAATCAAACCCAGTGGAACAGCGACAACTGAGTTTGGTTCCTATGGGGCACAGAGTTATAGCGCGAACATTGAGGGTGGGTTGTTGAATTTAATCGGATACTCTTTTGCCGGAGCCCATAGAGAAGGTGACGGGTACCTGAGAAACAACGATTACAACACCGGTAGTTTCAATGCCCGAATGACTCTTTTTTTTCCCACAGGGGGAACGCTCACAGGCGGTTGGGACTACGTCGATAATAAGACAGGATATCCAGTCATAAATGATCCCTCAAGAGCTGATTATGATTCAAGCTATCCGGATGTTCTGGAACATAAGGTTGACAATTTTGTTCATGGTCCTGAGGGGCTTGTATATCCTGGTGGAGATTCGTATTGGCAGAAAAGAACCAATGAATATTCCATACTTTTTGATCAGCCCCTTGGTCCGGGAGAACTCCGGGCCCAGGTTTACCAACACGAGTCAAATCGAGACAGATACTGGCTTACGTCAAACGGAACTAAAAAGACAAATCTTGACATTGAAGAAAAAAATCGGGGTGTTTTCCTGGACTATCTGGATTTTGAGTTCATCAAGAACCATGCCTTTTCAATCGGAGGCGAATACCGGACCCAGGGTATACCGGAGAACAAGGATTATTACGAGATCATGTCTGGCTATTTTCAGGATGTGTGGTCTGTTACGTCTCCTTTGACGCTTATCTGGGGCGTTCGCTACTATGAATTCCACAGCGATGCCTACAAGGCAGGATTTCCGGGGATGAAGACTGCAACTGAGGCGGACAAGAAGGCATACGAATATCGCAGAAAAGAAAACGAGTGGTGTCCAAAAGCCCGGCTGGACTATGAAGTTGATCCAAATCTTACCCTGTATGCTGCTGTGAGCCGCGAAATGCGTATGCCTTGAATCTGAGACCTCTGGAGATGGGCGCAGGGTGCGTCCACAGAAGAATATACGGCTACAAATTCCGAATTGGCAACAGAAACATCATGGACATACGAGCTTGGCTTATTAAAAAAACTCTGGTTTGATACAAAATTCAGGGCATCGGTCCATTACACTGATATTACCGATTATCAGTTCATGTCCTTTCCTGAGAATAAGTGGAACGCTGTCGTTTATAATACAGATGTGGAACTCTATGGCGTTGAACTGGAACTGACAAGGAGCTTCACGCATGATTTGAGCGGATACCTTACGTACGCATGGGAGAACTGGTCCGCAGACGATTTTGCGCGAACTCACCAACTTGATCAAGGAGATGAAACCTATTATTTTATGCAAAACATACCCAGAAACAAGGTTACGCTGGGACTTAATTATAAGCTCTGGGAGGGTGGTGTGGTCACGCTAAACTCTCAATATGCGGATGACCGTGAGAGCAAGAGAGGTAATAAGATTGCTGACTTTATAACGGTGGATGTTGGGGCACAACATACCTTCAACTTCACAGATTTTGACTTTATACTTAAAGGCTATGTCAATAATGTCACAGACGAAGAGTATGAAATGCGTGCTGGTTATCCGATGCCAGGTATCACCGCTGGTATTCTTGGCAAGGTGAGTTTTTAAGGATAACTAACCCACAAAGCATTACCTGCACCTTATCGCTTTGATGAAATTCGAGTTAGTACAAAAAATGAGATGCGCTAAGGTGTCAGGTGGATGCAGCATTAGAAATGTTTCTCGTTCCCACGCTGGAGCGTGGGAACGAGAAACAGCAAAGTTAAGGAGGTAAGTCAGTGAAAAGAATAGAGCGGATTTTTTTTATTGCGACACTTGTTGCGGTTGTTGTTGTTTTTGTCTTTCCATCTCAGACTATTGCAGCCTGGGGCCGCGGTCACTTTTATATTATCGGAACCGGTCCTGCCGGACCTCAGACAGCCACACTACAGGCTTTAAATACAATCAAACAAATGGATGTTATTGTAGCTCCTGAACAACATATAAAGCTCTTTGCCGAATATATAGGGGACAAACCTGTCCTGTTTAATCCGTGGAAGGGTTTCTGGGATTACAAGGGGAAAGGCTACAGGGAACTGACCGACAAGGAAATAGCCAGGTTTAAAGTTGAACGTATCCGGCTGCGAAATGAAAGGGTTGAACAGATCAAGCGTCTTCTGAAAGAGGGTAAGAATGTTGGTATCCTTGATTCCGGCAATCCTTGTCTTTTTGGTCCGAGCCACTGGTATATTGAGGAGTTTGACCCTGCCGATCTGGTCATTATTCCTGGAATGGGGTGTGATGCGGCGGCAATGGCAGCTCTTGGGAAGAGTACCATTCCCGCATACGACGCCCGCTTTGTCATGCAGACAGCGCCCAAGTTTTTAATGGATCAGACCATGAAAGATACCGAAATTTTAAAAGATCTCGGAAAGTATCAGCCCACCATGATCCTGTATATGGCGCTAAGGAATCCAAAGAAGCTTTTTGCCGTCCTTGGGGAAACATTTCCGCCTGATATGCCATGCGCGGTGGTTTTCTGGGCAGGGCATCCTGACAGGCAGCGTATTATACGAGGGACAGTAGCTGATATGGGAGAAAAACTTTCAAAAGATAAGGAAAGGTTCATGGGGCTTTTGTTTATCGGGCGTTTCTTAGAAGGGAAGCCTTATGCGGCGGCTGTAAATCCATGATTTCCCTTATTTGCCGGCTTTTTAGGTTAAAGGAGGATAAAACAAAATGAGGGAAAGGCGATTTGTATCCATATTGGCGCTTGGTCTGATCATTTTTTTTGCTTCTCAGTCAGGAGCACATACGCACAGAATTTCACTCCTGATTGATACAGACATGGCTCTGGATGACATTCGGGCGCTTGTCATGGTCTTAAATTCCGAGTGGGTTGATGTTCCTTTGATTGTTTGCTCTGACGGCTCGGTCTCACCGCAGACCGGCTGTCGCAACCTGAGGATACTTCTGGAATATTTTGAAAAAAGGGATACAGATATTGTTGCTGGAAGGACATTGGGAAAACCCGCCCCTCCCTGGAGGTCGTGGTCTGAAAACCTGAACTGGCCTGAGTCATCCACAATCACTATCGAGACAACGAAAATCCCATCAGCGACAGATACAATTCTGAAAACCCTCAACAGATCAGCGGAAAAGGTAATCTATCTTTGCCTTGGGCCTTTAACGAATTTGGCTGATGCAATCCGCTGGGATCCAACTGTAAAAGAAAAGATCTCAAGAGTCATATTCTACGGAACTTCTCCCGGCGCTTTGGATCCTGATTGGAACTATACACGAGATCGCGAATCAGCCGATCTTGTTTTTAAATCCGGCCTGAATATCCACTCGCTCCATATTCCTCAAGAGAAATCATTATTGTTTGATCAAAATCTCTACGACAGAATAACGACTATGCATACGCGTGCAGCGCATATCGTAACTACTCTTCACGATACACCGGTGATAACGAAACTCCTGGAGGATGGTCATTTTCGTGTGTGGGATGAGACAACAATAATCTACCTGAATTACCCATCTTTGTTCGAGCTTGCGCCAGAGGAAAAGAGCGCTCGCGTTATGGTTCTTGAGGATTTCAGAACCGATCTTGTTGAGCAAGCGTATTTGAAGCTTTTGGATTATTCTGCCGACCTTCACCTGAACCGACGGACGGCAGTGGTTCTGAATAACTTTCCTGTTGGTCCATCTATGTTTAAAGAGGATGTCAGGCCGTATGTGAAAAAAATTATTGAAACACATGGTCTTGAAGAATGGAAGGCCTGCCTTTTAACCAACGAGTTTCACCGTCACCTTGGGATATATTCGATTGTTGGAGCCAAGATGGGAATAAGGGCGCGGGAAATTCTGGAAGCTCCTTTTGACGAACTCAAGGTCATTTCAATTACAGGAAAATCGCCTCCCTTGAGCTGTATGAATGACGGACTCCAGGCAGCAACCGGCGCGAGCCTTGGCCGGGGCGCTATTGAGGTTTTAGAACAAAATCCGAAACCAGCGGCAATTTTTGTTTACAAAGATAAAAAACTGTCCTTAGAGATCAAGAAAGATGTACTCAACAGAATAAAGAAAGATATCAGTGCCGCACTTAAAACATATGGGGGATTGAACCGGGAATATTTTGCACATATCCGAAAGTTGTCAATAGATTACTGGCTTGAACTGGATAGAAAGAAGATATTTGATGAATCTGTAAGGTTTAAAGGAGAACAAAAATGAATATTAAGGAAAAAATGAGAAAATTGTTTTTTTTGGTATAGCTTTGTTCAGCATAATGTTTCTTTTCTGGGACATTACAACAGGATATGCTCAGAAATCCACAGGAGTGTAAGAGTTGGGCATTTTGACAAAAAATCTTCACTATTACACTTTACGTTTTTATTTTAGGGCCCGGGAGCCTTCAGTGGAGCGCAGGCCGCGGCAACGAAGAAATAATAAGGATTTTTGGCTCCCAACATTCTTGGTTGCATAAAAACAGATTACAAAGGGAGGACAGAAAATGATGAACGGCTTTAGGTTGGTTATTATGATTTTGGGGATTTTGAGCCTTGTTTTATTCCGGACAACCTGGGCATCAGAGTCAAACGAACAGGATGGAGGCGAATTAGAGACTATACACAATCTTGGCAAGATTGTTGTAACAGCGCATGAGGAGGAAGGGGCCAGAGGAATTGCCATTGATCCTACCGCCACTTCAATTGTTATTGATACCTATAGAAGTTCCAAAAGCCCGCAAACCGTTCAGGATATTTTAGAAAGTATTCCCGGAGTCGACATCCAGAGGGGTGATCCTGCACTCTCTGATGATAAGGATGTTGTAAAGATAAGAGGAATGGGTGCCAGACGGATCATGATCCGCATCGATGGCAGGCCGGTCAGAAACGCTGGCGGGTTTTCTGACAGAATGGTTGACTGGAATTCCCTGACCCTTGAAAACGTCGACAGGGTGGAGGTTGTGAGGGGCGCTCATTCGGCCGTTTATGGTGAAACCATCGGCGGAACCATCAACATTGTAACGAAAAAAGCCGGCACAAGAGAAGACATGAGGCCGGAAGTGGAGGTAATGGCAGATTACTCCGAGTATGATACCGAATACTACACAGCGAGAGTAACAGGAAATGTAAAATCTCTGGGGTATTCGCTGGCTGGTGGCTATCGATCCTCTGACGGCTACCTCAGAAACAGTGATCACGAGATCTACGACTTCACCGGTCGGCTTTCCTATCTATTTCCCTTTGATGGCCGGTTAACCCTTGGATATAAAGGAAGTTTTCAGGACAAGAGCCCTTACGTGGTTAATGATCCTAATGATCCGCTTGTCGGACATCTCTATGATTCGTCTTATCCTGTTGTACCTGCGGAAGCGCCTGGATGGTCTCCAAATTACCCGGGAAGCGACAGCTTCAACGATAAAGACACAGAGTATTTTGATCTGATTTTTGAACAACCCACACCTGTCGGCAACTGGAAATTTCATCTTTATAAATCAAAGGAGTATAGGGATCAGAGTTCATATAATTACAACCCAATGCTTGGTTATTATGATTACCCCTGGGATGTGACTTATGATGACTGGGGGTGGATATTACAGGACAGTTTCACCTTATTTCAAAACCACCAAATCATCCTGGGGTTTGACGGCAGGGACTATTACTGTGAGTACGACGCGGTCATGCCGACACAGGAATGGCATGTTTCCAGAACTAAAATGATTGAGTACAGAGCAGGATATATTGAAGATTCCTGGCAGGTTAACGATAAGCTCAATTTCACCCTTGGATTACGGTATGACCGGGTAGAGTTGGACGTTGATGTTGATTTCGCAGGTTATCATGATTTCAGCAAAAATATTGAGGAGTGGTCCCCAAAATCGAAGCTGACGTATGAATTTCTGCCGGGCACGACAGGTTTTGTTTACATCAGCAAAGCCTATCGACTGCCGACAGCAATGGAGTTTACCTGGATGGGAGCTCCTACCGGACTATATATAGATCCTGAGACGGCCATGGAATACGAGGGGGGTATAATACAGGATCTGGGGAGGAATAACAGCGTTCGATTGACCTACTACTATTATGACATCGATGACTATATTGTCCTTAATCGCGATCCTTTTCCCCTTTTTTTTGCAGGCAAGATCGAGGATTGCGTTTTCAATGCCGAATATTTGATACTTCAGGGGATAGAAGCGGAATTAAACTTTCAAATCTTTGAACGTCTCAGCGGGTATATCAATTACACCTACCAGGACTCTAAACTTGGATCTACGCGAGTCCCTGAAGAGCAAATCTATTGTGATCACTACCAGCTTCCAAGACACAAGGCCATTTTAGGTCTTGACTGGTCACCACGGGAAGATACCACCCTAATGACAACCATCAGATATGTGGATGACAGGAAAACCAGCAAAAACCACGAGATTGATAGTTTTGTCACCATGGATCTGGGCGTTGAACAGTGTTTTCTGAACAAAAAACTGAGGCTCAAGGGTTATGTAAGGAACCTGTTTGACAAGGACTATGAGGAGCAATACAAAATTCCGGCACCAGATAGGATTTTTGGAATTAATCTTAGTTATGCATTTTAAATGTTGGACTTGTAACAAAAGGAAATATCTCTAAAAAGGAGGTTTTCATGATACATAATAAAAAGAGAATTTTTGGTGTAGTGCTCATCTTTCTGTTTCTGTCCGTTTCGTTTCATGTTGGTGCTATGACACAGCCTGAAGTGACAAAACAAGGGAAAGAGAGCTTTTTCCTGGTAAGCATGGGACCGGGAGATCCTGATCTGGCTACTGTCAGAGCCATGACAATAATTGGGAAAGCGGATTTAATTATCTGCTCACAGTCCCTTGCAGAAAGATTTAATTCCGTACTGACCGGCAAGGAAGTAATGACTATCCCGGTGAGTCTCAGTATAGGTCATGGTTATGGAAAAAATGAGAATAACTATCAAGGTTGCGAACTTAAAGAATTTCGCAAGAGCAAAAAAACTCGTGGCCAATTGATCACAAAAATACGCGGAGCAATAAAACAAGGAAAGATAGTGGCCGTACTGGATAGTGGCGATCCCCTTATTTATGGAGGGTGGGTCTGGTGCCTTGAGGAATTTCAGGATCTCGATCCCGTGGTAGTAGCGGGAGTGAGCCGTTTCAATGCGGCTAACGCAGCTCTCAGGAAGGATATCACTTACAGCGACACATGTAAATCGATCATCATTACTGCCGATGACCAGCCTGGAAAACGGGATACCATTGAGGAACTGGCCGGAAATCAAGCAACTATGATTATTTCCACGATTGGCTTTGATCTAAGAAAACTTGTGGGAAAACTTATGACACATTATCCGTCACAGACTCCTGTTGCTATTGTTTGTTATGCCGGCCACAAGGAGAAGGAGCGCGTCATAAAGGGAACCCTCGGAACCATTTTGAAAAAAACTTTGAATATTAGGCCACCCTTCGGACATCTGGTCTTTGTGGGAAAAAATGTGAATTTTAGATGGAAAAAAGAGAGTGGATCGGTTCTACAGGTGGGTTGTAAGGGCTCTATGACAAAGGAAGATGATCCAGCAGGATCAAGAAAAGAAAATTTATACTTGGTTGGCATGGGGCCAGGTGATCCTGACCTGGCGTCTGTCAGAGCTATGAAAATTGTTAAGGAAGCGGATCTAATCATCTGCCAATTTAAGAGCCTCAAGGAAAGATTTTCTCAGGTTTTCAACAACAAGGAGGTGTGGGGTCCACCGGAGCGGGTTTGGACATGGCACGGTTATGGAAAAAAGGCATCCGATTTTCAAGGTAAAGAGCTTGAGAAATTTCAGGCTTGTGAAAAGGCTCGCGGTGAAATCATTGCCAAAATTCGCCAAGCGATCAAAGATGGAAAAACGGTGGCTATTCTGGAGCATGGAGACCCCCTTACTTATGGTCCCTGGTCGTGGACTCTGGAAGAGTTCGCAGACTTATGCCCTGTCGTCGTGCCTGGTGTCAGCTCTTTTAATGCTGCTAATGCAGCCTTGAAGAAGGAGGTTGCATCGGGAAGAAATACAAAATCGGTTATTCTAACCGTACCTGATGTTCCCGACTGGTTAGAAAGGAACGCCTTTGATATGGATAGAGTGGCAAGGCACCAAGTGACTATGGTGGTCTTTATGCCCTCGTATAATACTGAGTTAAAAGACTTGGTAGCCAAGCTTTCTGCTTATTATCCACAGGATACACCTATCGCTATGGTTGTCTGTGCCGGCTTCAAGGAAAAAGAACGGATCATTAGGGGAACTCTTGATAACATGGTGGAGAAGTTGGGACATGAAAAGCTCCCATTTGAACATTTGATGTATGTTGGAGGCTTTTTGACCCATGAAATGAAGACCACAAAAGGAGAAGAAAAATGAAAAATGAAAAAAGATCGTGGTTGAAGATTTGCATTTTAATTGTGTTGTTATCGGTAATTGCTTCGCAGGCAAAAGCGCATAACCTCTGGCTGGCGCTTGATCACTATTCTCACAGGGTCGGCGAGAACGCAAAGGTATTTCTGTATCTGGCACATTCGCTTCCTTTTGCCGATCTTGGAAAACCGGAAAATATGAAGGAGTTCTTTTATCTTGATCCATCCGGCAAGCAAAAAGAATTCGAGCTGAAAAAGTCTGATCCTGAATCATTTTTCAATGAAGTAGGTGTTCCATTGGCCATGCAGCAAGAAGGAACATATATGGCAGGCGTTGTGATGAAGCCGATCTTTATGACCGCAACTCCCAAGGGAAGGAAAATGCAGAGCAAGAAAGACCTTCCAGATGCCATAAACTGCCGTTATATTGAGTTTTTTGCCAAGGCGATCTTTCATGCTGGAAAACCAGGTGGAAATGCTTACAAAACCGTATTGGATCAGACAATTGAGATGGTGCCGCAAAAGGATCCGTGTCTGATGAAAACAGGCGAATATCTTCCTGTAAAAGTGTTATTCAAAGGCAAACCGCTTACAGGTGAATTTGTATATGCCACCTATGTCGGATTTTCAACAAGAGAAGACTACGCTTACACAACCAAAACTGATCATAAGGGCATTGCCATGATTCGTATCACAAATCCGGGTATCTGGTGGGTCAAGGTGCCGCACAAGGAGCATTATGAAGATCAAGTGGAGTGCGATGTCGGCCAGTATGCTGCTATTATGACTTTTGAGGTGAAGTGATGAGCAGGTGAGAAAGTGAGAAAGTGAGCAGGTGAGCAGGTGAGCGGGTGGAAAAGTGGAAAAATGAAAAAGGGGTTTGGATATGAAGAAGTTAAAATTAATAGTTTTGTTATGCGGTATATTAGGTTTAATTTTGCCTTGTGTTAGCCTGGCAGATGAAGAAAAGAAAGAAGATGTGGATAAATCCGTAAAGCTTGAACGGATTGTGGTTACTTCTCCAAGAACGGATGAAAAGTTAAAGGTTGAGATTCCGGTTGTCGACTCTACTTACCAGGTCGGCGCCACAGTGGTGGATGTTCTGGACAGTATGTCAGGTATCGATATCGGAAGAACGAGTCTGGGAACGCCGAATAATTCTATGGTAAAGATAAGGGGGTTAGGTGAAGACAGATATATAGTAAATCTTGACGGAAGACCGTTGACTGGAGCGGGCGTTTATGGCGGCTACTATGTTGACTGGAGCATGCTTTCTCTTCAGGATGTTGAAAAAATCGAAGTAATCAAGGGGGCTTACCTTGCTGAGTATGGGAATACTTTGGGAGGTGTCATCAATGTTGTTCCAAAGGAGCCGACGGAAAAACTTGACCTTAGAATTGCAGCAGGAGTCAAAGAGTATGATACATACGACGTACATGCTCTGATTTCAAAACGGACAGGGCTATTCGGAATTGTCGTGGGAGGCGGTTATCAGGAGAGTGATGGTTACCTCCGGAATAATGATTTGGAAAGGAGGGATACTTCTATCAATCTTGCTTATTATTTTCCGGATGAAGGCAAGATTAAGGTAGGGATGCGGTACAACAAAGGGGAATATGGTATGATTGTCGAGAACGAGATGACTTCTGCCAATTACGATGACAGTTATCCTGAAAGCCAAGGAGATATGCTTATCGGCCCAGGCTTTGGATGGAAGGCATGGGGTGCAACACATGGTGACGGTAGTTATTACATAAAAGAAAGGTATGAATGGGATGTTGTTTTAGAAAAGAATCTTTTAGGGATCGATTGGGAGGCAAGATATTACTTAAACGATGAAGACCGCACAGACTATATTTATGACCAGAGCAGCGGTGATCTTGTCATAGAACGTGACTGTCCGCCCGATTACTCATGGGGTTGGAGTTTCAAAGGAGGAAATGTAGTATCAAATCATGCTTTTAAAGCCGGTATTGAAGGTAATTACCTTGGTTATGGGGGTATTACTTATAAGCATTATGATACAACATATCTTTGGGGAAATCCCGAAGACTCAGACGAAAAACATGAACTGTCAAAGGTCAATTCAGCCTTTATTCAGGATAAATGGTCTATGCTTTCAAACCTGGATATTTATCTGGGACTCAGGGTTGATGACTACGAGGGAGATGATACAAAAGACTGTAAGGCTGTTGAGGATACACCTGTCTCTCCCAAGTTCGGCATTTTTTATTCCCCAATAACCGATCTTGAAACCTTTGTTACCGTGGCAAGAGCCGTCAATTTTCCAACTCTTCCCAAATATTACTGGTATTATAACGGACATCAACCGACTGATAGAAAAGCTTTGACCTTTGAGGATTCCATGCAATACGAGATCGGGGGAACATATAAGGGCATCAGGGATACCAGTATCTCCGCAAAGGTCTACCATTACGATATTGATGATTATCTCAGGTGGATATTTGGTTATAAACCGAGTCGTGTGGTTTATAACATCGACAATGTTAAGCTGACAGGCTTTGAGTTGGATATTGACTCAAAACTTTTCAATAATGTTTATGCCTTTGCCAATTATACCCATCAAATCACCGACAAGGAAGGAGATATATTGGATGAAAGTAATATTTCCGATGAGATTAGCGAATTACCTGAGCATAAGTTCAACGTGGGAATTCAATATAAAAGGGATGACGGCGCTCTTGCCAGGTTGACTCTGAAGTGGGTCGATTCCAGAGAGGTTCCTATAAGCGCGTCGACTAAAGCTGATACCGGAAAAATGGACAGCTACTCCCTGCTCAACTGCATAATCAAGTACCCTGTTATAAAGGATCATGGTTATCTCTACGCAGGATGTGAGAATATATTGGATGAGGAATATGAAGAGAGTTATGGATATCCAATGCCGGATCGTATGTTCTATGGAGGAATTGAAGTTAGGTTTTAAATTAGCGCCCTTCGGGCGAGCTGTTAAGCCGTTGAGCTGATAAGCTTACCAGCTAAGAGCTATGAACCATTATTGCAAACTAATAGTCTCTAACCTATTAATAAAATTGACCCCAAAATGGAAATTCCTATACTATTAAATTAGAATAACTGCTAAAATAAAGGGTTTTAGTTATGAAAATATCAAGACATTTGGTTTTAATATTTTTTCTTGTGGCTTTTCTCTTTTGTTTTTCTGCGTCTGTCTGTTTTGCCGGAAATACAGGGAAACTTTATATCCTTGGGATGGGGCCGTCCGGGCCGGAACTGACAGCTCCAAGGGCAATTGCTGTTCTTGAAAAAGCAGATACAATTCTCTGTTCTTCGCGCATGCAAAAAAGGTTTTGGAAGCATGTTGATCCCAATAAGGTAGCCTTTAATCCCTGGGAAGGAATACATGGTGAAGAAGCCGGCAAATTAAGAAAAACAGATTACCAAAAGTGGATCGCGAGGGTTGAAAAACAAAAGAAAAAAATTCAAACCTTTGTGTTGCAAGAGATTAAAAATGGCAAGACCGTAGCAATGCTGGATGGCGGAGACCCATGTGTCTATGGCCCGTCTCTTTACTGGCTATTAAAGGGTTTTGATGACCGATATTTTGAGATCATTCCCGGGATGAGCGCTTTTAATGCGGCAAGCGCTGCTCTAAAAAGACCCATGACAGGGGAAAACACACAATTTGTTATGCTCACAGCTCCATTTTCTTTGTTTGGAGATTCTTATGAAAAGGCTGACGAAGTACTGCAAGATCTTTCAAAGTATAAAACAACAATGGTCTTTTATATGGCGCTTTCTTCAATGGATAAACTTGTTGAGAAATTCAAGAAATATTATCCGCCCGAACTTCCTATGGCTGTAGTCTATTATGCTGGCTATTTGGAAAAAGAGCAGGTGCTGAGGAGTACGCTTGGAACAATTCTTGATGATCTGAAGAAGGTTGATGAAAAGTGGTTAGGTCTTCTGATAATCGGAGAATGTGCAAAGTAAATAAGTTGACAGTTCACGGTTCACGGTTTTTTCAATGAACTATGCAACGACTGAAGCATTTTAACAGTTAACCGTGAACTGTTAAAGGAACCCGTATTGATAAGTAAGAACTTATCGTGCGATTGGAATTCAAGCTTTTTTGTCTTTGAAGTACTCTTTATGAGTCAGTACATAAATGATTCCAATAACACCTATAATACTTAGTATAATAAATAATACACCTAATGCTGTCATCCCTGAAGCTCCTTTCCATCTAATATATACGCAAAAAGGAAAAATACAACCGTTGTGATAAGTCCGCTAATAAAGATCCATATTCTGAACTCTGGTGGTTTAAATACCTGGCTAATTACAACGGTTCCAAAAACTATTTTAGCAATATCATAAAGAAATTTGCATAAATTTTGTTTTTGTATCTCGTTTTTAATAAGTATTATATTAAAAAAATATATTATTTTACTGGATATGTCAACGAGAATATCGGGTCTGGAAAGCCATTTAACAGTTAACCGAAAACTGTAAACCGACAACCGTAAAAGGATATTGAATTGAAAGATACGCTGAACAATCATCATCTAAAAAGAGAAATTGGTCTTTTTTCCGCAACCATTTTGGTGATCGCCAATATGGTGGGAACCGGCATATTCACTACTTCCGGTTTCATCATGGAAGAGCTCGGCAATCCTCAGGCAATGCTTTTGTGCTGGCTTGTCGGAGGCATTTTTGCCCTGTGCGGGGCACTTTGTTACGGAGAGTTGGGCGCGATGTTTCCCAGAGCTGGCGGAGAATATGTCTTTTTGAGAGAAAGCTTTGGCAAAGGAATGGGTTTTCTTTCGGGCTGGATATCTTTAATTGTCGGGTTTTCAGCCCCTATTGCAGCAGCAGCAATTGCCTTTGCCACATATTTTTTCCGCATTCTGCCGGTTTCGTTTAGCGCAAAACTCACCGCTCCTTTCCTGGAAATCGGCATTCTTGCAATATCCCCGATTACCATGCTGGCAATAACTGTTATCATTATATTTTCGCTGATTCATTATCACAGCGTTTTTTTAGGCGCCAGAGTGCAAAACAGCCTGACTGTGTTCAAGATAGGTCTTATCATTGTTTTTGTTACGGCAGGTTTCTGCCTGGGTCATGGCTCAATAGAAAATTTTTCTGGAGGTCTGGAGATAAGTTTGATTTTCCAGGACAAATTTGCTATCTCACTGATATTTATCACATTTGCCTACAGCGGATGGAATGCCGCTGCTTATCTTGGAGGTGAGATAAGAAATCCTACTAGAAATATTCCGCTTGCTCTTTTTACCGGCACAGCCCTGGTAGTCTGTTTATATCTTCTTTTAAATATTGTCTATATCTATGCGCTATCGCCGGGCGAGATGAGCGGAGTGCTTGAAATCGGAACAAAATCCGCTGTTTCTCTGTTTGGCGATAATATCAGCAGATATTTCAGCGGAGCTATTGCTATAGGCATTCTATCGGTTCTAAGCGCTATGATCATGGCAGGACCAAGGGTCTATTACGCCATGTCAAAAGACGGTGTCTTTTTTGAACTTTTCGGCAAGATCAATGGTCTTCGGCAGACGCCTGTGTATGCTATCTTGCTGCAAGCGGTTATTGCCATCATCATGGTTATCACCGCGTCCTTTGATAAACTTCTTTTATATATCGGCTTTACACTTTCACTGTGTGCTATGCTGACTGTAGTTGGAATGATGCTTCTTAGGATAAAAAAACCTGATCTAAAACGTAGTTATAAAACTTTCGGATATCCTGTAACCCCGCTTTTGTTTATTTTAGGCAATTTATGGATTATCTATTTTTGCATAAAAAGCAGACCGATCACGGCTTTGTTCGGATTAGGAACCATAGGATTAGGTGTTTTATTTTACTTGCATTTTAGAAGAAAAAACAGGATTATTAGAAAGGAGAATTAAGTGATGAAAAAGATTACCTGTTTATTGACTTTCCTTTTTTTAATTTCCGCTGGTTGTGTGCCTTTGATTTCCAGGGAATTAAGAAGGGAGTTGTCACCGGATATAACCTTCAAACAGGTTATCAATGACCCGGATGCCCATAAGGGGAAGAAGATTCTTATCAGCGGAATAATTCTCGGCTCCAGGAACACAAAAGAAGGGACCCTGATTGAGATACTTCAAAAACCGGCAGACATAGGGGGAAGGCCAATGGATGTGGATGATTCCAATGGGAGGTTTCTGGCTCTATACGACGGGTATTTGGATACAGCGATCTATAGCCGCGGGCGAGATGTGGCAGTGGCAGGGGAAATTACAGGAAAAAGGGTCCTGCCTCTGGGGGAGATAGATTATATCTATCCCCTTATTTCTATTAAGGAAGTTCATCTCTTCAAGGTCAGAAAAGAAGAAGGATTCCGTTATCATCCCTATCCTTATTGGTGGTGGTATCATCCCCGGTGGTATCATCCATAATTCTAAGTTTGGAACACACAAACTGCAATAATGGTTCATAGCTCTTAGAGCGAGGGCGTTATTATGGATTTTTTAATTAAGTGGAACCATAAATTAGTTGTCATGTTTGTATTAGCATCTGCGGTTCTATCTAATTCCCCAATCACCTATGCCGAACAAATAAGCCGGGCGTTAAAAATTACAGTGGATACCAACAAAACGGCAAAAGATTCGCAAGAAAAGATCGATAAGTTGGACGAAAAGACCAGGCAGATGCTTGAAGCATATCGTGCGGCAATCAAAGAGACGGAATCGTTGCGGATATATAATAAGCAGTTAAATGACCTGATTGCATCGCAAGAAAAGGAGGCATGCTCACTTGAAAAACAGATGCGAGACATTGAACAAACGCAACGCAAAATCGTGCCCTTGATGTACCGAATGATTGATACACTTGAACAGTTTGTTGACCTTGATGTGCCTTTTTTGCCAAAAGAGCGAGTGGAACGTATTCAAAAACTGCGTGAACGTATGCGCCGTGCGGATATACCGATTTCGGAAAAATATCGCCAGGTGCTTGAAGCCTACCAGGTGGAAAACGACTATGGCCGTACCATTGAAGCGTACCGTTCCGAGTTAAAGATGAATGGCGGTGTACGGCTAGTCGATTTTTTGCGAATCGGACGGGTAGCGCTCTTTTATCAAACCCTCGATAGCTATGAGAGCGGATATTGGGACCGCGAATCCGGAAGCTGGAAAGTTTTGCCGCATAGCTATCGTTATGCTTTACAAAAAGGGCTTCAGATGGCGAGAAAACGGGCAGCACCAGACCTTCTGACATTGCCTATTCCAGCACCTAAGGATATGCGATGAAAAAGATACATACTTTTCTAACCATAATCCTGATGGTTGCAATGCCCGCATTAGGGGCAGAGAACAGTGCAACTACTTTGGATGCACTGCTTGAACATGTGAAGCGGGCACAAATTCAGGGGGAGGAAATAAACCGAGAAAGAGAAAAGCGCTTTTTGGCCGAAAAAAACAGGCAGGAAGAGATGTTGCGCAAAGCGCATGTCGAACTCAAGCGTGAAGAGAAGTTAAGCAATACATTAAATAAAAGGATTGATGCTAACGAAAAAAAATTGGCCGACATGGAAACGACTCTGCAGCAGCGTATGGGAACCCTTGGTGAAATGTTTGGTATGGTGCGTCAGGTGGCGGGGGATTTGCTTGCATTGGTCGATAATTCGCTTGTTTCTGCACAGTATCCAAGCAGAAGCAAATTTTTGGACATGTTGTCTCAAAGCAAGGAACTGCCCAATATAGAGCAGTTGGAGCAGTTATGGTTTGTACTTCAGCAAGAAATGACCGAATCGGGCAAAGTGGTGAAGTTCAGAACCAATGTGGTAACCCCAAACGGTAAATCTCATGAAGCCGATGTAACGCGTGTGGGCGTGTTTACCGCGGTCAGCAAGGGTAAATTTCTTCACTATTTACCGGAGAGCAAAAAATTGGTCAGTCTACCCCGTCAGCCGGGTAACCATTCTGAGCAAACGGCAAGGGAGTTTGAGCAAACAACCAAGGTTGTTGCGCCAATGGTGCTTGATCCCACCCGCGGCACCATTCTTGGCCTGATAGCACAAAAACCTACTTTTCTTGAACGTATTCAACAGGGCGGAATAATCGGATATGTCATTATAGCTCTTGGGATTGTCGGTTTTCTAATCGGTCTGTTTAGATTTGTTTACATATCCATTGTCGGTAAACGTATGTATAAGCAGATGAGGAATATCTTAAAACCAAATCCCAAAAATCCATTGGGACGCGTGATTTCTGCCTATGAAAAACACAAAACCGGAGATATAGAAAGTGTGGAGATTAACCTGGATGAAGCGGTCCTGAAAGAGATTCCCATGCTCAAGCATGGTCAGAATATTATAAAACTGTTTGCTGCAGCCGCCCCTTTGCTTGGATTGTTGGGCACAGTTACCGGGATGATTGGTACCTTTCAGGCCATCACCCTTTTTGGCACCGGTGATCCCAAATTGATGGCAAGCGGGATTTCCCAGGCTCTGGTTACCACAATGTTAGGTTTGACCGTGGCTATACCCCTGCTTTTTATCCATAGCCTGATGGCATCCAGGAGTAAAGTGCTAATTCAGATATTGGAAGAGCAAAGTGCAGGTTTGATTGCCAAAAAAGTAGAGCAGAAAGAGGGATAAAATGGTGCTGGAGCGGTTCATTTGCGAGGCAATCCTTGATGTCAGAACGTTTATGGAAATGGGAGGATCCATCCTTTGGCTGATTTTATTGGTTGCTGTGGTGCTTTTTGCACTTATCATTGAGCGGTTTTGGTTTGTTAAAATAACCTGTCCGTGCCTTATGTCAACCTGGATGGAGGAGTGGAACAGGCGTGAGGACAAATCTTCCTGGTTTGCACGACAAATTCGACAAGCCATGATTTCCCGGGCCAATATCATTTTATACCGACCCATTCCGTTTATTAGAACCCTTACTGTCATTTCTCCTTTGCTTGGGCTGCTGGGAACGGTAATTGGAATGATAGAGGTCTTTGATGTCGTAGCAGGGGCAGGTACCGGAAATCCAAGAGCCGTAGCTTCCGGCGTATCTCAGGCTATGATAACTACGATGGCAGGAATGGTGGTGGCGCTGGCAGGGCTTTTTTTTGGAACATGGGTCAGGCAATATGTCAAGATAGAAACAGAGCGTCTTTCAAACGGTTTAAGAGGGGATTAAAGTGTTATGAGAATTCGTAGATTTAGTCCTGAACAGGAAGAAGAAGCAGAAATAAATATAACACCCCTTTTGGATATCGTATTTATTATGTTGATTTTTTTCATCGTCACTACCTCCTTTGTAAGGGAATCAGGCGTTTCAGTCAATCGTCCTACAGCCGCCACGGCCAAACATAAGCCAAAGGCCATTATAATGGTTGGCATCAAGTCAAACGGTGAAATCTGGATGGAAAAACGGATGACGGATATCAGGGCGGTGCGAGCAAATGTGGAGCGCTTGCACGCAGAAAACCCTGTGGCATCTGCGCTTATTGTGGCTGACGAAGAGGTCAAAACTGGTCTCCTGGTTGATGTGATGGATCAGATACGTTTGGCAGGTATTGAAAATGTCTCTATTGCTGCAAAAGTGGATTAACGATAGAATTAAAAGATTTGGCATATCGGCAGGGGGAGCACTACTAATTACTTTTGGCATTTTTTGGCTTATGCAATATATGATTGGAGTGGATAATAAAGATGGGAAAGTAGAAAAGAGCTTTGAAATTGCCGATTTTGTCCGCATAAAACAGAGGGGAACCGAGGTTGAACACAAGCAGCGCGCCAAACACAGGAAGCCTCCCAAACCTAAGAAGCAGCCAAAATCTCCTTTAAAACGCTCTGCAACCCGTATGCCAGATTCAACCACGCATAGCATACCATCCCAGATAAATATCCAAATACCTAATGTCAAGCTTCCCTTATCCATGGGCAGCGGCCCTGTATTGGGAGATATTTTTATTCCCAAAGAAGCCATAGGAAAAGGAATGAAAGGGGGGTTGGGTCTTCCCTTCGCAGCAGATGGGAGCGAGAGCGGTTTTATGGATGAGCGGGAGCTTATTCCTTTGGTTCAGATTCCTCCTTTCTATCCGCCTGAGGCAAAAATGCTTAGTCGCGAGGGCATGGTCGAGCTTGAATATACGGTAACCGAAAAAGGTTTGGTCAAAGATATCGTAATTGTAGATGCCAAAAACAGAAATCTGTTTGGACAGGCTGCTATGCAGGCGGTTTCCAAATGGAAATACAAACCCCTGATAGTAGATGGCAAACCAGTGCCGGTGCTGGTTAGGGTAATAATCCAATTTGAGTTGACGCGATGACGATACGTTTTGAAACCATTTTGTTGCTTTTTGGATTACTGATAGCCATAGCTCATGCCCATGAATCTGATTCATCCTCACTTTCCCCTCATACCTATAAAAAACTAAATGAAATTCAGACCTTAATTACAAAAGAGAATTACCCCGAAGCTGCCAGGAAATTACAAAAACTTCTTTTCTCAGTGAAGCGAAGCTATGAGAAAGCATACGTGTTAGGTACCTATGCCTATCTATATACGTCTTTAAAAGATTATACCCGTGCGATTAAACATTTCAAGGCTGCATTAGAGCTCAAGGTTTTGCCGGAATCTACTCAGAAAAATATGCTGTTCAATTTGGCGCAACTCTATATCATAACGGAGCAATATGATCAGGTCATTGATACGATGAAATCCTGGATAGCACATGCAGAAAAACCGAACTGTGATGCATACATAATATTGGGTAATGCCTTAACCCAATTAGGTCGATACCATGAAGCACTTGAACCCGTCAAAAGGGCTATAGAACTATCCGAAGAGCCCAAAGAGAATTGGTATCAACTGTTATTGGCTATACAGTATCAGCTTGAAGAATATGCCGAATGTGTACATACACTGGGTAGAATGATTTGCCTTTTTCCAAATAAGAAAACCTATTGGATGCAGCTTTCATCTATTTACCTGAACCTTAAAGATCACGACAGATCTCTTGCTATTATGGAGATGGCTTATAGACTCAATTTTTTTAATAATAGTAAAGACTTCATCCGCCTTGCCCAATTGTTTATGTATTGTGACATCCCCCATAATGCAGGCAGATTACTAGAAAAAGGGCTAAAAGAGGTAAGGATCGAAGATTCGGAAAAAAACCGGCAACTCTTATCCAATGCCTGGGCTCAGGCAAAAGAAACAGAGCTTGCGATACAGGCATTAGAACATGCGGCAAAGCGTTCAGGCAAAGGCGATCTGTATGTACGCCTTGCTCAACTAAAAATCGATCAAGAAAAGTGGAGCGAAGCGGTAACGGCTCTTCAGGCCGCGTTCAAAAAAAACATTACCAAGCGCAAAGGCAATGCCTGTCTAATGCTTGGAATAGCCTATTATGAGTTAAAGGATGCCGGAAAATCACGCAATGCCCTGCTTGAAGCCGTCAAGTTCGAGGAAACCAAAAAGGTTGCGAATCACTGGATAAAGCAATTGGAATTCGACAAGGAGTAACTTTAGATATTTGCGATGCTTTAGAGATATTTACCGCTTTGTTCGGATCAGGAACAATAGGATTAGGTGTTTTAGTTTACTCATATTTTAAGAAAAAAAACAGGAACGTTGGAAGAAACCATTAATAAGGAGGTAAAAAATGAACAAAAGACTGATTGTATCCATTGTATGTATTTTTTTTCTAATCGTGGCAACTAATTCCATAGCCGGTGATGAAGGTAAAAAGGTTTATTCACTGGGAACGATTACAGTGCAGGACCAGTTAATTCTTCCTACCAGGCAAGCCGGAGATTCTCTTTATACAGGAAGTTCGGTAACTAAGAAAGGACTTGAACTTATCGGCACACCTGCTGAAACAAGCATCTATAATACATTAAGTATTCTGCCCGGAACCAATGTGGAAAGCCTTGACCCTTACGGGCTGAGTCATTCATATACGCGGGTAAGGGGACTAAAAGACAGATATATCGGGATGACGGTTGAAGGTGTTCCTAATTACGGGATCATGTCGATAGGTGCGCGGGAACATATATATGATACGCAAAACGTAAAAAGCGTCAGCCTGTATAAGGGAGCAAGCCCGGCTGACCTTGGAACAGGTTCCGGCAATAGAGGAGGCGCGATAGAATTACAATTAAGAAGACCGGAAGACAAAATTGGAGCCGAGATAACTCAAAGTTTTGGTTCTGACAATTTTATGAGAACATTCTTGAGGGTTGATTCCGGAAAGCTGCCGACAAAAACAAAGTTTTTCGCCTCATATTCTTATTCAAAAGCAGATAAATGGAAAGGAGAAGGAGAGCTTGGCCCAAGGGATCATATCACATTAGGATTAAGTCAGGAATTTGGTGATAAGGTGAACTGCGATATTTTCTTCAATTTCAATGAAATCGAGAGACATTCCTTTCAAAGCCTGGATTATGATGAAGCCAGAGATATAGATCACAATTATGATAAATCGTTTATTCCGGAACTTACATCTGATAAAAAAATGAATAAAGACTATTATGATTACAATCGTGAAAAATACATAAACAGAGACCTTATGGCGATCATTGATGTAGCAGTTTCTGAAAACACCAATCTGTCTTTAAAGCCTTATTATTCCAGTGAAGATGCAACCACAAAGGGGAAAGCGCAATTCATGATGGGCAGTACAGAGATACCGGGGATAGTGGACAAGATCAAGGATTTAGAACGGTATGGGATTATCCCTGAACTTAGCCTTGATTTTTCAGCATATACGGTAACCGCCGGTTATTGGTTTGAATCGCATAATCTGGAAAAATATATGAAAAAGTATTTCACTACTGCCGACGGATTAGACTACAAGGGTTATGGTTATTATGCAGAAAATGACGGAAATGGTGCAATTCACAGTCCATACGCCAAGATATCCGGCAATTTGGATAAATTTAAATTTCAGGCAGGCCTGAAATATTTTTAT